>CESF01011949.1_pt1 | contig 31146 bp, 30 predicted proteins | sample 356331 | NCBI WGS metagenome assembly CESF01 (sample SAMEA2621779, study PRJEB7988) | marine metagenome | biome: marine biome (ENVO:00000447); feature: surface water layer (ENVO:00002042); material: "saline water (ENVO:00002010), including plankton (ENVO:xxxxxxxx)" | depth 5 m
ATATAGATCAAGCAAAAGAACTTCTAGGATATGAACCAACACATAACTTAGAACAAGGTTTAAAAGAATCACTAGAATGGTATATAAATGATATTAAAGGAAGTAAATAAAATGGCAAATATAAACAATAGTAAAATATGTATAATCGGACTTGGTTATGTAGGTCTTCCTTTAGCTCACGCATTTTCTTCAAAATATGAAGTTGTAGGATTAGATATTTATCAAACTAGAATTGATGAATTATCAAGAGCTTATGATAGAACACTAGAACTAAATGAAGAGCAGCTTCAAGAAGCTATTGATAATAACATTAAATTTACTTGTAATATAGAAGATATTAAAGATTGTAATGTATTTATTGTAACAGTTCCTACACCTATTGATAAAAATAAAAGACCAGATTTAACTCCACTTATTAAAGCAAGTGAAACTATTGGTAAGGTTCTAAAAAAAGATGATATTGTTATCTATGAATCTACAGTATATCCAGGTGCAACAGAAGAAGACTGTGTACCAGTTCTAGAAAAGTTCTCTAACTTAAAATTCAATGTTGATTTCTTCTGTGGTTATTCACCTGAGAGAATCAATCCAGGTGATAAAGAACATACAGTTACAAAGATTTTAAAAGTAACAGCTGGTTCAACTCCAGAGATTGGTAAGAAAGTAGATGCTTTATACTCATCTATAATTACTGCAGGTACTCATCTAGCACCTACTATTAAAGTAGCAGAAGCTGCAAAGGTAATTGAGAACAGCCAGCGAGATATAAATATCGCTTTTGTAAATGAACTATCAATTATTTTTAATAAGCTTGGAATCAATACAAATGATGTACTTGAAGCAGCAGGAACTAAATGGAACTTCTTAAAGTTTAAGCCAGGATTAGTTGGTGGACATTGTATCGGTGTTGATCCATACTATTTAACACATAAAGCACAACAAATAGGATATAACCCTGAGATTATCTTAGCAGGAAGAAGACTAAATGATAATATGGGAATATATGTAGCTAATCAAGTTATTAAACTTATGATTAAAAAAGGTCATAAAATAGAAGGATCAAAAGTACTTATGTTAGGAATAACATTCAAAGAAAACTGTCCTGATATTAGAAACTCAAGAGTTATTGATGTAATAGAAGAACTTCAAGAGTTTGGATGTGATATTACAGTAAGTGACTATTGGGCTGATAAAGATGAAGTTAAACATGAATACAATCAAAACTTAGATAATAATGTAAATTATGATGATTATGAAGCTATAGTAATGGCTGTATCACATGATAAATATAAGACTTTGACTTTTGAAAATAAAAATCAAGTTGTTTATGATATAAAATCTATTTTAAAAAATAGTGATGGAAGATTGTAAAATGAATAAAATATTAAATCTAATAGGACGAAATAAAGAATTATTCATAGAAGATATAAATTGTAATAATAAAAAATTAAAAGAAATAGTTTCTGCTTCATCATTTTTAGTAATTGGAGCGGCTGGTTCAATAGGACAAGCAGTAACTAAAGAGATATTTAAACGAAATCCTAAAAAACTTCATGTAGTTGATATTAGTGAAAATAATATGGTTGAATTAGTTCGAGATATTAGAAGCTCTTTTGGATATATAGATGGAGATTTTCAAACATTTGCTTTAGATATTGGTTCACTTGAATATGATGCTTTTATAAAAGCTGATGGTGAATATGATTATGTTTTAAACTTATCTGCTTTAAAACATGTTAGAAGTGAGAAAGATCCTTTTACTCTTATGAGAATGATTGATGTAAATATTTTTAATACAGATAAAACAATAGCACAATCAATCAAAAATGGAACAAAAAAATATTTTTGTGTTTCTACAGATAAGGCTGCAAACCCTGTAAATATGATGGGTGCAAGTAAAAGAATAATGGAAATGTTTGTAATGAGAAAATCACAAGAAATGAAAGTTTCAATGGCAAGATTTGCTAATGTTGCTTTTTCTGATGGCTCTTTATTACATGGTTTTAATCAAAGAATACAAAAACAACAACCAATTGTTGCTCCGAATGATATAAAAAGATATTTTGTAACTCCTCAAGAATCAGGTGAACTTTGTCTAATGTCTTGTATCTTTGGAGAAAATAGAGATATATTCTTTCCAAAACTTAGTGAAAACCTACATCTAATCTCTTTTGCTGATATTGCAGTTAAGTATTTAAATGATTTAGGGTACGAGCCATATTTATGTAAAGATGAAGATGAAGCAAGAGAATTAGTTCATACTTTACCAAAAGAAGGAAAGTGGCCATGTTTATTTACTTCAAGTGATACTACAGGTGAAAAAGATTTTGAAGAATTTTTTACAGATAAAGAAACTTTAGATATGCAAAGATTTGAAAACCTTGGGGTTATTAAAAATGAAACTATTTATGATGAAGATAAATTAAATCATTTTGAAAATACTATTAGAGGTTTTAAAAATGAACTTTCTTGGAAGAAAGAAGACATTGTAAAAGAGTTTTTTAGGATGATTCCTGATTTTGGACATAAAGAAACAGGTAAATATTTGGATGGGAAAATGTAATGGAAAAGATAGTTGATTTTATTCAAGAAACTTTTAAAACAAAAGAATTTATTCCTTTACATGAACCACGTTTTATAGGAAATGAAAAAAAATATTTAAATGATTGTATTGATTCTACATTTGTTTCAAGTGTAGGAAAATATGTTGACCAGTTTGAAAAAGAATTTGCTTCAAAAATTGGAAGTAAATATGCAATTGCAACAGTTAATGGAACAGCTGCTTTACATATTTCGCTTATTTTAGCAGATGTAAAAAAAGATGATGAAGTAATAACTCAACCACTAACTTTTATAGCAACTTGTAATGCTATATCATATATAGGGGCAAAGCCTGTATTTGTTGATGTTGATTTAGATACGATAGGATTATCTCCTAAATCATTAGAAAGCTTTTTAAAAACAAATTGTGAACTTATTAATAATCAATGTATAAATAAAACTACTAACAAAGTAATAAAAGCTTGTGTCCCTATGCATACTTTTGGACACTCTTGTAGAATTACGGAGATAAAAGATATATGTGATAAATGGAATATTACTTTAGTAGAAGATGCCGCTGAGTCTTTAGGAAGTTACTATAAAGATAAACATACAGGTACTTTTGGAAAAGTAGGAGCATTTTCTTTTAATGGAAATAAAATCATTACAAGTGGTGGCGGTGGAGTTATAGTTACTGATGATGAGAAACTAGCTAAAAGAGCAAAACATCTAACAACAACAGCAAAGATTCCACATCCTTTTGAATACGTACATGATGAGATAGGATACAACTATAGAATGCCAAACTTAAATGCAGCATTACTTGTAGCTCAACTAGAACAACTAGATAAGTTTTGTAAATGTAAAAAAGAATTAGCTTTAAAATATGATGAATTCTTTAATGATATTGAAGGTATTAATTTTATTAATCAACCTGAAAATTCATCTTCAAACTATTGGTTACAAGCTATAATTTTTAAAGATTTAAAAGCTAGAGATGAGTTTTTAAAATTTACAAATAAAAATGGTGTTATGACTAGACCTATTTGGAAGTTGATGAATGAATTAGTGATGTTTAAAGATTGCCAATCAAGTGACTTAACAAACTCTAAAATTTGTGAAGAAAGAATTGTTAATATACCAAGTAGTGTAATTTTATAATGAAAGAGAAAATTGTTTTAATTGGAGGAGGTGGACATTGTCATAGTGTTATCGATGTAATAGAACAAGAAAATAAATATGAAATTATTGGAATTATTGATAAAAAAGAATTACTCGGACAAAAAGTTTTAGGCTATGAAGTAATCGCTTCAGATAATGACTTAAGTGAAATATTTAAAACTTGTAAAAATGCAATAATTACTATTGGTCAAATAGAATCAAGTAATTTAAGAACAAAAATATTTAATAATTTAAAAAATATAGGTTATACTTTACCAGTTATAGTTTCACCTATTGCATATGTTTCAAAGCATTCTTTTATTGAAGAGGGAACAGTAATTCATCATCACACACTAGTTAATGCAAATGTAAGAATAGGTAAAAATTGTATAATTAACACAAAAGCACTAATTGAACATGATTCAATAATAGAAGATTATTGTCATATATCAACAGCCTCTGTTATAAATGGTGGTGTTACAGTAAAAAAAGGTACTTTTTTTGGAAGTAATGCAACTTCTAAACAAAGTATAGAAATAGATGGATTTATAAAAGCTGGGAGTTTAGTAAAATGAATAAAGATAAAAAAAATGTATTTATAATTGCAGAAGCAGGTGTTAATCATAATGGTTCTATTGAACTTGCAAAAAAACTAATTGATGTAGCGTACGAAGCAAAAGTTGATGCTGTTAAATTCCAAACTTTTAAAACTGAAGACTTAGTATCAAAAAATGCACAAAAAGCAGATTATCAAAAAGAAACAACTTCCAAAGAAGAATCACAATTTGATATGATAAAAAAACTAGAATTAGATGTTGATACTCATAATGAATTGATTTCTTATTGTAATAGTAAAAGTATTATGTTTTTATCTACTCCCTTTGATCATGATAGTATCAATTTATTAAATAACTTAGGTTTACAAATATTTAAAATACCAAGTGGTGAGATTACAAACCTACCATATTTAAGACATATAGGAAGTTTGCAAAAAGAAGTTATATTGTCAACAGGCATGGCTGATATAGGAGAAATAGAGGATGCCTTAGATATTCTGATATCTTCTGGTACAAGAAAAGATGATATTACTATTTTACATGCAAATACAATGTATCCTACTCCTATGGAAGATGTTAATTTAAAAGCTATGAATACAATAGGAAATACATTTGATTGTAAATATGGATATAGTGATCATACTTTAGGAATAGAAGTGGATATTGCAGCTGTTGCTATGGGAGCCTCTTGTATTGAAAAACATTTTACACTTGATAAGAATATGGAAGGACCTGATCATAAAGCTAGTTTAGAACCAGATGAATTAATATCAATGGTGAACGCTATACGAAATATAGAATTAGCTTTAGGAAGTAGTATTAAAAAACCTTCAAAAAGTGAAACTCCAAATATAAAAATAGCTAGAAAATCAATTATCGCAAATAGTGAAATAAAAAAAGGTGATATTCTAACAGAAAATAATCTAGTAATAAAAAGGCCAGGAAATGGTATTAGTCCAATGAACTGGGACAATATTATAAATACTATTGCTCAAAAAAACTATAATAAAGATGACTTAATATGAAAAAAGTTTGCGTAGTTACAGGTACAAGAGCTGAATATGGTCTTTTATATTGGTTAATGAAAGAAATTGAATTAGATTCACAATTAGAACTTCAGATTATTGTAACAGGTATGCATTTAAGTCCAGAATTTGGACTTACATACAAAGAGATAGAAAAAGACTTTATTATTAATAAAAAAATAGAGATGCTTTTATCTTCTGATACTCATATTGGGATTTCAAAATCTATGGGTTTAGCACAGATTTCTTTTGGGGAAAGTTTTGAAGAATTAAAACCTGATATTATAATTTTATTAGGTGATAGATATGAGATTTTTTCAGCTGCAAGCGCTGCTTTAATTGCAAATATACCCATAGCACATCTTCATGGTGGAGAAACTACTGAGGGTGCTTTTGATGAATCAATAAGACACAGTATTACAAAAATGAGCCATCTACATTTTACAGCAGCGGATGAATATAAAAACAGAGTTATTCAGCTTGGAGAACAACCTAATAGAGTATTTAATGTTGGTGGTATGGGAATAGAAAATATCAAGAGATTAAAATTACTAAGTAAAGATGAATTTGAAAAATCAATTGATTTTAAATTAAATAAAAAAAATATTCTTGTTACTTTTCATCCTGTTACTTTAGAAAATAGTACAGCAAAAGAACAATTTCAAGAATTATTAGATGCAATAGATGAACTAAAAGATACAAATATAATATTTACAAAAGCAAATAGCGATACAGCTGGTAGAATAATAAATCAAATGATAGACACATACGTAAGTAATAATTCTTTAAAATCAGTTGGATATACATCTTTAGGCCAACTTAGATATTTATCAGCACTTCAATATGTAGATGCAATGGTAGGTAATAGTTCAAGTGGCTTAATTGAAGCACCAAGTTTCAAGATTGCAACTGTTAATATAGGTGATAGACAAAAGGGCAGATTAAAAGCTAGTAGCGTAATTGATTGTGAATCTTTTAAAGCATCTATAAAAAAAGCCTTTAAAAAAGTTTATTTACAAGGATTTAATGAGTCATTAAAAAACGTAAAGAATCCTTATGGTGATGGTTATGCAAGTGAAAAAATTATTGAAGTAATAAAAGAAGTTGATTTAAATAATATATTAAAAAAATCATTTTATGATATAAAAAAGGAGAAATAAAATAAATGAATACACGAATAATAGTAAAATTAGATGTAAAACCACCATTCGTAGTAAAACCTGTACATTTTGAAGGTTTAAGAAAGGTAGGTACACCCTCTGAAATGGCAAAAAAATATTATAATCAAGGTGCAGATGAAATAATGTATATTGATATTGTTTCTTCTTTATATGAAAGAGATATTATATTTGAAGAAATAGAAAAGACAGCTAATGAACTTTATATACCATTTGGTGTTGGAGGGGCAGTTAAAAGTATCGATGATTTTTCTAAACTTTTTCATATAGGTGCTGATAAAGTAGCTATAAATACCTTTGCCGTTCAAAAAGATCCAACTATTATAAACAAAGCTGCAGAAATTTTTGGAAATCAAGCAGTTGTTGTAAATATAGAAGCTAAGAATTGGAATAGTCATTGGGAGTGCTATACAGATTGCGGAAGAATTCAATCTGGCAAAGATGTAATAGAATGGGCAAAAGAAGTTGAAAAACGAGGTGCAGGAGAAATTCTTTTGCAATCTGTTGATAAAGATGGACGAAATAATGGTTTTGATTTAGAGTTAGCAAAACAGGTAGTTCAGAGTGTAAATATTCCAGTTGTTATTGCAAGTGGAGCAGGAAAACTAGAAGATATTAAAAAGCTAATTGAATATGCTAAACCAAGTGGTATTGCAATTGCAAGTTTACTACATTATGATAAAGTTACTATTAATGATATAAAAGAATATTTACGAAAAAATAATATAGAGGTTTCAAGATGAGTAATATAATTGGAATAGTTAATTATGGTATAGCTGGAAATATTCATAGTATAGAAAAAGCTATCAAAGCAGCAGGGGGTAAAGTAGTGGTAATTAATCATCCAAGTCAATTTAATGATGTAGATAAACTTGTACTCCCTGGTGTAGGTAGCTTTAAAGATGCAATGCAAGAACTTGAAAATGATGGTTTTATCATACCTATAAAAGAGAATAAAAAGCCTATTCTAGGTATTTGCCTAGGGATGCAAATATTAGCTACAGTAGGCTTTGAATATGGAAAAACAGTAGGATTGAATTTTATTGATGCTGAAGTAAAACCTATCTTAGTAGATGCAAAAGTTCCTCATGTTGGATTTAATAATATTGAAGTTATAAAGAAAAATAGTTTATTAAATGGATTAGAAAAAGAAGAGTTCTATTTTATGCATTCTTTTGAAGTTGTCAATTATACAAATATTGTTACTTTATCAGAATATGCTAACCATAAGTTTGTTTCTTCTGTGCAGAAAGATAATATTTATGGAGTACAGTTTCATCCGGAAAAAAGTAGAGAAGCTGGTATAAAATTATTTAAAAACTTTATTGAATTGTAGGAGAAAAAATGAGTGAATTATTTGGAAAGTATGGGTTGCCGTTAGAAGTTAAATTTTGTAAAAAATGTACTATGAATAATCAAAGGCCTTCTTCTACTGTAGAATTCAAGCAAAAAGAAGGTGAAAAGAAAAGAACATTAGCTTTTGGTGAAGATGGCATTTGTGAAGCTTGTAGATATGCAGAAAAAAAGAAGAATATTAATTGGGAAGAAAGACATGAACAGTTAGAAGAATTATGTAATAGATTTAGACGTAATGATGGAAGATATGATGTAGTAGTTCCTGGTAGTGGGGGAAAAGATAGTGTTCAAGCTGCGCATATATTAAAATATAAATATAATATGAACCCTATTCTAATAACTTGGCCACCAGCTTTATATACTGGAATTGGGAAAAGAAATTTTGATGCTTGGTTAGATGCTGGTTTTGCTAATTATACATATAATCAAAATAAAAAACTACATAGATTTTTAACAAAAAATGCATTTTTGAATTTGGGACATCCTTTCCAACCATTTATATTAGGTCAAAAGAATCTTGCTCCTAGGTTATCGGTATTACTTGATATACCTTTAGTAATATTTGGAGAAAATGAAGCTGAGTACGGAAATGCGATAGAGGATAATGAAAAACCAACAAGAGATCCTAAATATTATAGTGCAGAAGTGAGTATAAAAGATTTAGTATTAGGTGGAGTACCTGCAAAAGACTTGATAGATGATTTTGGATTTAAATTATCAGACTTGGAAGCTTATTTCCCTACAAATCCCTATGAAATAGAAAAAACAGGTACTGAAGTACATTATCTAGGATATTATGTAAAATGGCATCCTCAAGAAACTTATTATTATTCTGTAGAAAATAGTGATTTTATGCCTAATGATCATAGAACAGAAGGAAGTTTTAGTAAATATTCTTCTCTTGATGATAAAATTGATTGGCTTCATTATCATACAACTACAATTAAATTTGGTATAGGTAGAGCTACCTATGATTCTGCACAAGAAGTTAGAAATGGTGATATTACAAGAGATGAAGGAATAGCATTAATTAAAAGATTTGATGGTGAATTTCCAGAACAGTATATTAAAGATTGTTGTGACTATATGGATATTTCACTACAAGAATATCATGATGCAATAGAAAAATTTCGTTCACCACATCTTTGGGATAAAAGAAATGGAATATGGGAATTAAAACAACCAATTTGGAAAGAAAATAGATAATGAGAAATATTGATGATATCCTTATTAGAGAAACAACATCTATATTAGAAGTACTTCAAATTATAGATAGAAGTTCAAAGCAATTAGCAATAGTAGTTGATGAACAAAAAAAATTACTAGGAACAGTCAGTGATGGAGATATCAGAAGAGCTCTTTTAAAAAATATATCTTTACATGACAGTGTAAAAGATATTTATTTTAAGTCACCTACTGTAGCTAATATAAATGATTCTAAAGAAGAAATCATCAATATATGTAAAATAAAAAAGTTACATCAAATTCCTATCGTAAATAATTATGGAAATTTAGTAGGACTTGAAATTATAGATGAGTTAATATTAAAAGAAAAGAAAACTAATAAAGTAATTCTAATGGTTGGTGGTCTCGGTACAAGACTTAGGCCACTTACTGATAATATTCCAAAACCAATGCTTAAAGTTGGTAAAAAACCTATATTAGAAACAATAATAGAAAAATTTGCTGAGTATGGGTATACAAATATTATATTATGTGTAAATTATAAGTCAAATATTATAGAAGATTATTTTGGAGATGGTAGTGAATTCGGAGTAAATATCGAATATATTTTTGAAGAACAACGTATGGGAACAGCAGGAGCATTAAGTTTATTAAAAGAAAAACCAATTGAGCCATTTTTTGTGATGAATGGAGATTTACTTACAAATGTAAATTTTGAACATTTAGATAATTATCATAACTCAAATAAATCAATAGGAACAATGTGTGTAAGAGAGTATGACTTTCAAGTTCCTTATGGTGTTGTAAATATAAAAGATAGTAAAATATTATCCATAGAAGAGAAACCAACACATAAATTTTTTGTAAGTGCTGGGATATATATGCTATCTCCTGAAATTTTAGAATATATTCCTATAAATAATTTTTATGATATGCCAACACTGTTTGAAAAACTTATTAGTAAAAATAAAAACATAATATCATTTCCTCTTCGAGAATATTGGCTTGATATTGGAAGATTAGATGAATATAAAAAAGCAAATGATGAATATGACAAGGTGTTTTAATTGAAGGTATTACTTATAGGTTTTGGTTCTATTGGAAAAAGACATTATGGGGTTTTATCAAGTTTATCTAAAATAGAATCAATAGATCTAGTCACGAAACAAAATATTGAAGATAAGAAATGCTATAAAACATTAGAAGAAGTTATAGATATATCTAAATATAATTATTTTGTAATAGCATCTGAAACAAATAAACATTATACTCAATTAAAGTATTTAGAAAATAATGTTAAAAATAAACTAATATTTTGTGAAAAACCTCTTTTTCAATCAAAACAAAATTTAGAAATAAAAAACAATAAAGTATTCATAGGATATGTTCTTAGGTTCCATCCTTTACTTGAGAAGTTAAAAATATTTTTGATTGAAGAAGATATAATATTAGTAAATGCAAAATGTGGACAGTATTTACCAACATGGAGGCTAGATACAGATTATAAAAACTGCTATAGCGCAAAGAAAAAAGAGGGTGGTGGAGTTTTATTAGATTTGAGTCATGAAATAGATTATGTTCAGTGGCTTTGTGGAAATATTGATGAAATAAAAAGTTATCAAAGAAAAATCTCAGATTTAGAAATAGATTCTGATGATTTAACTATGTTAATAGGGAAAACAAATAAAAATATTATAGTAAATATTTCAATAGATTATATAAGTAAAAGTAGTCATCGGAGACTGCATATAGAAACTTTAGAAAATACTTATGAACTTGATTTTATATCTAATAGACTAACTAAAAAAGATAAAAAAGGTTTAGAAGAAATTTATAGTTTTTCGAATCTTGAAAGAAACTATATATTTGAAAAGATGCATTTAGATATTTTTGAAAAACAAAAAAATATATGTACTTTTAATGAAGCATTAGAAGTAATGGATACTATATCAACTATACAGGAGCAAAACAGATGAGTAATATCTTATGTACAATTTGTGCAAGAGGTGGGAGTAAAGGTGTGAAAAACAAAAACATCAAAGAACTAAATGGTAAGCCACTTATCGCATACACAATAGAACAAGCAAAAGATTCTGGGCTTTTTGAACATATTGTTATTAGTACAGATAGTGATGATATCGCAAATGTAGCTAAAGAGTATGGTGCTGAAGTGTTTTTTAAAAGAAGTGAAGAGATGGCAAGTGATACAGCAGGTAAATTAGATGTGATAAAAGATGCATTTAGAAGAAGTGAAGAACACTATAATAAAACTTTTGACTATCTAATAGATTTAGATGCTACAGCTCCACTTAGAAATGTAGAAGATATTTTAAACTCTTTTAATAAATTTAAAGAAAACGAAAATGATAATCTAATAACAGCAATGCCAGGTAGAAGAAGTCCATATTTTAATCTTGTAGAGCAAAATAAAGATGGGAAAGTATATTTGTCCAAAACATTAAATAGTGCTGTTGTACGAAGACAAGACGCACCCAAAAGTTATGATATGAATGCTTCTATTTATATATGGAAAAGAGATATTATTTTAAATGAAGATAAATTGTTTTTAGAAAAAACTGGTTTATATGTAATGCCAGAAGAAAGATCAATAGATATAGATACAGAACTTGATTACAAATTTGTGGAATTTCTAATAAAAGAGAATAATAATGCTTAAAGAAAAGATTGTAGTCATTACAGGTGGAGCTGGACTCATAGGAAAAGAATTTGTAAAAGCAGTTATTGAAAATAATGGCATAGCTATTATTGCAGATATAAATGAAGAGATAGGACAAAAAGTAAAAGAAGAACTATCTTCTGAATTAAATAGTTCAAATGTAGATTTTGTAAAATTAGATATAACATCTAAAGATTCATTAAAAGAATGTATTAAATATATAGATAAAAAATATGGAAAGATTGATGCCTTAGTAAATAATGCATATCCAAGAAATAAAAACTATGGAAAACATTTTTTTGATGTTGAGCATGATAATTTTGTAGAAAACTTAGGATTAAATCTTGGTGGATACTTTACAACTTCACAACAGTTTTCTAAATATTTTCAAAAACAAGGTTATGGAAATATTATAAATATATCTTCCATTTATGGAGTTGTAGCTCCTAAGTTTGGAGTTTATGATAATACATCTATGACAATGCCTGTAGAATATGCTGCTATAAAAGCAGGACTTATTCATCTTACAAAGTATATGGCAAAATACTTTAAAGGAATGAATATAAAAGTAAATACTTTAAGTCCTGGAGGAATATTTGATAATCAACCTAAAGAGTTTTTAGAAAAATACAAAAATGAATGCTTAAATAAAGGGATGCTTGATAAGTCAGATTTAAAAGGTACCTTGGTTTATTTACTTAGTGATATGAGCAGATATATTAATGGGCAGAATATTGTTGTTGATGATGGATTTAGTTTATAATTGAATACAATTATATTAAGAGAAGGTAACTAGATGTTTTTATTTGAATTTATAAAAAGAATTAAGTTTTGCAAAAACGCAAATAGAATAGGACCTGACATTCCTTTCACACATTGGAGATTGCATTTTAAAACGACCATGTTAAAGTTATGTAAAAGGAAATTTAATTATTTTGATGATTCTGCATATTTTAGAGCTGGAGCTTATGCAGAGTTTTGTTCGAATATATCTATTGGTAAAAATGTAGTTATTAGACCAAATAGTATGTTGTTTGCGGATGAGAATGCTAAAATAATTATTGAGGATAATGTATTAATAGGTTCAGGGGTACATTTTTATGTTGATAATCATAAGTTTGATAGAGTAGACATTCCTTTAATTGAACAAGGATATTATCCATCAGAAGATATTGTAGTTAGAGAAGGTTCATGGATTGGTGCTAATAGTATGATATTAACAGGAGTAATTATTGGAAGAAACAGTGTTATAGGTGCAGGAAGTATTGTAACAAAAAGTATTCCTGACTTTTGTGTTGCAGCAGGTAATCCTGCAAAAGTTATAAAAGTATTAAGTAATGATTAATATTTTAATAGTAGCAACTCAAACTCAAAGATTTTTGGACCAGGTTAGATTATCAAAAGATTTACAAATTAAAGATGATAAGTTAGAAATATACTATTTTGTATCTAAAGAGGTAACTCAAAGATATAAAAATGAAATAAATAATCAAAAACTTAAGATAATAAATATTGATTATAATAAAAAATATGATTTAGAAGAAAATATTTCTGTAAAATCTCGAATAAAAAATATTTTGTCATTAAAATATAAATCTGCAATAATTAAATTTATTAATAGTTTTAAAAGTACAAAACTATTTACTAAAAGACTTAAGAAAGAAGAAAAATTATTTTTAGATAGATTAAATGAAAAGTATAAATGTATTTCAAGACTTGTACATAAAAATAAGATTGATATCATGTTCATAAATGGCGATAGACATCTAGGTTATGAACCAATATTTTTAAAAATATCAAAAAATTTTAATATTCCAACAATTATGCCATATATTGTTTATTTTGCTGAAGAGGAAGGTTTAGTTAAGTCGTCTATTATAAAGAATAGAAAAAATATTTTGATTTCATCTTATATCAAAAAATCACAAGATAAATTTAACTTTCATAGAAGAGGAAATGTTTTTTATTATCCACATACAATAGCAAATGCATTAGATAAATTTGGAGTAATTACAGATAACCCATGGTTTATGGGAAGTGGTTTAAGTGATATTATTTGTTTAGCTAATGAGAATATGAAAAAACATTATGTTAAGAATGGAGTTAAAAAAGAAAAAATAAGAATTATTGGTGATGTTTCTTATGATAAACTTTATTATAAATATATGCAAAAAGAAGATTTAAAAATATATACAATAGATAAGTACAAGCTACAAAAAGATAGAAAAAATATAATAATTGCATTACCACAGTTAGGAGAACATGCTATTTTACCTTGGCATGAGCATTGGAAAGAAATAAATTTTTTGATGGATAATATAGATAACCTAGAACAAAATATTTTAGTTTCATTACATCCTAAAATGGATAAAAGGAAGTATTTATTTTTAGAAGATAGATATAATTGTAAAATATTAGAAGAAAGACTTGCTGATATTTTAATAGTATCAGATGTTTTTATAGCTTCATATTCAAGCACAATTTTATGGTCAGTTATATGTGGTATAAAAACTGTAATAGTGGATTTCTATAACATTAATGAAACAAGTTTTGATTTTCTAACTAGTATAATGAAAGTTAATAATAAAAAATTATTAAAAGAAAAATTAAATGATATATTAGTTAGAAAAGTGGATTTTAATCAAGATTGGGAAAGTCTTTCAAAAAATGAAGTTTTTGATGGTAAAACAATAGAAAAATATATAAATTTAATAAAAGAGTTAAAATGAAAAATATAATGATTATAAATTTTAATGATGATTTTTTGCTAAAATTTGTTCATGAAGTTGCAATAGTTGAGAATATAAAAATTGATTCAATTTTTACTGATATAAAAAAATTATCAAATAAATTTCTAACTCAATTGAATTATAAAGATGTTTATGACTTTTATAGTTTTGATAAAATAGTAGAATTAAACAATGATTCAGAATATGTTTTAAGTAAAGAGGATATAGAATGTTTTTATTTTTTAGAATCTGAATTTTTGGCAGAAAGTGATAGAATGTCATATGTTCCAATTTCAGTAAAAAAAAGAAAAATAATATATTATGAAATTCTTCAATACTGGATAAATTATTTTTTACAAAATAAAATTGATTTAGTTGTTTTTGACGGTGTACCTCACATGGGATGGGATTTAATTTGTTATGAAGTAGCTAAAAAATTTAAGATACAGGTTTGTTATTTAGAATTAACAATAATACAAGATCAAGTAATTTGGCATGATGAATATAAATCTTTTAAAAAAAATCATCTACCTGTAAGCTCTTTGAATATTGAGGAAATAAAGAACTCTATAGGAAAGGAGAAGCTTCTCAAATATAATGTAGAAGGTGAATTATTAAAATTGGGAAAAAAATTAAATGAAATTAAAACTCAAAAGACTTTTTTAAATCTTTCTAAATATAAAATACTTCTTTTAAGTTTCTATAGATTCATTAAAAAAATAAAAGAAAATGCTCTATTAAAGGATAGCTCATTTTTTTATAGTAAGCCAACTCTTCTTCAATATTTATTTTATAATATGAAAAATAAAAATTATTTATATAAATTAAATAAACAATATGAAGAATTATCTGATAGTATTGATTTAGATAAAAAGTTTATTTTTTTTGCAATGCACTATCAACCAGAAAGAACTACTTCTCCACAAGGTGAATGTTTCCAAGAACAAATTTTAGCAATTAAAATCATTTCTGCTTCTTTACCTGAGAACTGGATATTGTATGTAAAAGAACATCCTACACAAATGATTAATAGAAAGGTATTTAAAAATAAAAATTTTAGGGATTATTACGATTATAAAATAATTAAACAACTAAAAAATGTGAAACTGGTTCCTCTTTCTGTAGATAGTGCGATAATTATTGAAAAAGCTCAATTGGTAGCAACTATTAATGGAAGTATTGGATGGGAGACATTAATACAGTACAAGAAACCAGTTGCAATTTTTGGAAATATTTGGTATGCACAATGTAGAAGTTGTTTTAGTATATCATCAACAGAAGATTTTAAAGATGTACTTAAATTACTAAAAGAACACACTCCAAATGAAGTTGAGAAAAATACACTTAATTTATTAAAATATTATAGTGATAAATTCTGTATATCATCTGATGGTGATTTTTATGCAAACTATTCATCATTGTCCAAAGATGAATTAATTAAAAATCTTGTAAACAAGTTTATCCAAGAATATATTGACTAAATGAAGAAACTTATTTTTAAGAACACTTTATTATATAGTATACCAGATATAATAACAAAATTATTACCTTTTATTACTTTACCTATAGTTACTAGATATTTGACAATTGATGAAATTGGATTAATAGGAATTTATGGAATAGTGATAGCTTTATATTCATTGTTTTCCCAGTTTGGAGTAGCTTATGTAATAAACTCACAATGGTTTAAATTATCTATTAAAAATAGAGAAGTATTATTATACAATTTATTTTTAATTGGAATAATATTAAGTTTTTTAGCAATAATATTATTTCTTATAATTAAAAATTTGATCACACCTTTAGCAATAGGAGATAATTGGGACAATTTAAAAAATCTTACACCTTTTATACTTATACAAGTTTTTTTTGCAGGGGTAAAAAGTTTATTTGATAGCTTTATGATTATCACAAGAAATGTAATTCTAGTATTAAAGTTGTCAATTTTTACAGTAGTTATCAATACTACATTATTTTTGTATATGGTCATAATTACTTCTGACATTTTTTATATTTTGGGAACACAGGCATTAATAGCAAGTTTTATTGGAATAATATATTCTTATATTATTTTAAAGAACTGTAGATTCAAATTTAATAAATATTTTTGGTACAAGACATTTTTCATTAGTTATCCTATTTATATCCGTTCATTATTTAATTTCATTCGAAATAGATATGATAAAATGTATATTGCTAATATATTAGGGAGTGCAAATTTTGCCATATACAATTTTGCATTTAGTGTATCATCAATTTTAAGTTTGCTTGGAAGTGCATTTGATAAAAGTTATTCTCCATTGCTAATAGAAAATATATCAAAAAATGAAAAAGACAATAGTGCATTATCATTTATGATTTTTTTATATTTTGTTATAATGGTTACAATTTTAATCATATTTTTTTTTCTAGGCAAACCTTTAATAAACTTAATTTCTAATAGCTTATTTAGAGAATCTTATGATTACATATTATTACTTTTTTTGAATCCATTGATTTCTTCATTTGCTTTAAGTAGTGGTAATATTTTAATCTATTATGAAAAAACAAAATTTATTTTATTTACTACAGTAGTACAAGCATTAATAACCATATCTTTTATAGTCCTATTTGTTCCAATTTTAGGAGCAAAGTTTGCAATTATTTCTATTTTAATAGGTACATTATATTATTCAACACATCAGTATATGGTGAGTAAAAAGCTTTTCCAAATTGAATTAAAAGAAAATATATTAATAATCTATAGTTTTTTATTTTCTTTAATTATTTTTGATAAAGTATATTTTCATTTTATTAATTTTAATTTACTTAGTTGTTTATTTATAATACTCTATACTTTTATATTATGTCATTTATATTACAGATATTTAAGGAAATATTAAATGCTCTTCAATAGCTACGAATTTATATTCGCATTCTTACCAATAACCTTCTTCATATACTTTTACTTAAATAGTAAAAGGTTAACAACAGCAAGTAAAGCATTTCTAGTGTTCTCTTCTTTGTTCTTTTATTCTTATTGGAATGTAGCATATTTACCTTTGATATTAGGAAGCATGCTATTTAATTATGCAATAGGAAATAGTTTAGCTAAAAATAATGATGAGAAATCCAATAAGAAAGGATTTTCTAAAACATTCTCTAATAAATCAATCTTAATATTTGGTATTATTTGTAATATATCTTTATTAGCATATTTTAAATATGCAGATTTCTTTATAGAAAATTTTAATTTTATATCTGGAACAGAGTTTAACTTATTAAATTTATTATTACCTCTAGCAATATCTTTTTTTACTTTTCAACAAATAGCATATTTAGTTGATTCCTATAGAAAAGAAACAGATGAATATGATTTTTTAAACTATGCATTATTTGTGACTTTCTTTCCTCAACTAATTGCAGGTCCAATTGTACATCATAAAGAAATGATGCCACAGTTTGCTAATAATAGAAATATGGTAAAGAATTATAGAAATATAGCATTAGGTATATTTATCTTTTCAATGGGATTATTTAAAAAAGTAGTTATAGCAGATACTTTTGCTAAATGGGCAAATGCTGGATTTGATACAGCAACAACTTTGAATCTATTTGAAGCCTGGGCTACATCTTTATCTTATACTTTTCAACTTTATTTTGATTTCTCAGGTTATACAGATATGGCAATAGGTATTGCATTATTGTTTAATATCAAATTACCTATTAACTTTAATTCTCCATATAAAGCTTTATCTATCCAAGATTTTTGGAGAAGATGGCATATTACATTATCAAGGTTTTTAAGAGATTATATTTATATTCCTCTTGGTGGAAATAAAAAAGGTAGTTTTAGAACATATTCAAATCTAATGGCAACATTTATTATAGGTGGTTTTTGGCATGGAGCTGGTTGGACATTTTTGTTTTGGGGATTTCTTCATGGTTTAGCTTTATCTATTCATAGATTATGGCAAGGTCTAGGATTTAAAATGTGGACATGGTTAGCTTGGTTTATTACATTTAACTTTGTAAATATTACTTGGGTTTTTTTTAGAGCAAAGGAATGGAATGATGCGATTAAAGTTTTAGGGGCTATGTTTTCTTTAGATAATATTATGTTGCCTAATTTTTTAGAATCAAAATTAGCATTTTTAAAATCATATGGTATTGAATTTGGTGTTTTTGTTGAGAGTATACAAGCAGATAAATACATAGTTGTTTGGCTTCTCTTAGGATTTATTATAGTTCTTGCCTTCAAAAATTCTATGGAAAAAAAAGATTTATTTAAATTAAGAATTATAACATCTATTTCAAGTGCATTTCTTTTTGTATATGCGATGCTTTCTTTAAATAAAGTATCAGAATTTTTATATTTCAATTTTTAGGATGAATAAAATGTATGAAAAAAGAATTAATGCAAAAAAGTGGATAACTATATATTCTTTTGTATGTTTAATTAGTTTTATATTTTTTTTACCATTTTATTTAGTATTAAATAATGCTTATGAAAATAGCAGTTATTCTACTATTGTTAATGACCAAAAAACAAAAAATGCTATTTATGGCACATCACTTAATCAAAATACATTTAGTTATAAGTTAGAGTTAATCAAACAAACTAAACCTAATATTGTTGCCATGGGTTCTTCACGAGTAATGCAATTTAGAGAGATTTTTTTTGATAAAACCTTTGTAACTGCTGGTGGAGGGATGAATAACCTTGAGGAAGGAGTAATGTTTTTAGAAAAAATGTTGAAGGGACATACTCCTGAAAAAGTTATCTTAGGTCTAGATTTTTGGTGGTTTAGTAAAGAAAAAGAAAATAATATAGATTTTAATTATCATAAGAATGAAGGGGTTACTCTAACTAAAAGAAAGATTTTTTATCCTATCTCTTTAATAAAAGATAAAATATTTACTTATGAACAATTTTTTAGAATAACTTTTGGCAATACTATTAATGATATAACACATTATGAAAATTTTGGATATCAAGCAATAAAAAGTTCTAATGGTTTTAGAAAAGATGGCTCTTATTTATATGGAAAACAACTTTTTTTATCTAAAACAAAAGATATATCATTTAAGGATACATTGGAAAGGATTAATAAAGGTACCAACGGATTTGAACACAATCAAATATTTTCCAATAAAGCTGTACTAGAATTAGAACAAATTATTAAATTATTAAAAAAAAATAAAATTGAATATATAATAATTTTACCTCCACTTCCTCAAATTATTATAGAAGAAATAAATAAAAATATGGATAAGTATCAATACACTTTATTCCTTAAAGAATATCTATCTAAAAAGAAAAAATTTATTAATTATGAAGATTTCTTTTATGATGAATGTGAATTTATCGATGGTTTTCATGGTGGAGACGTTATATACGCTAGAATAGTACAAAATCTTGAAAAAGAAGGATTTCTATTGCTTTCTGAGGATAAGAAAATGGAACTACATAAATATATAGAAGATAATAAATCTCATGCAACTATTAAGAGTACCTTTTATAAAATGAAAGAACAAGATTTCTTAAAATTAAACTGTAAAAAAAATTAACGAAGGATTTATATGGAAACATACATAATAGCAGAAATAGGTAATACACATGAGGGTAGTCTAGGTCTTGCGAAATGTTTTATAAAAGCAGCAAGTGATTGTGGAGTTGATGCCGTAAAAATGCAAACACATATTTTTGAAGCTGAGAGTTTAGCTTCTGCTCCAAATCCGCCATATTTTAAAGATGAAACTAGAAAAGAATATTTTGAGAGAACAGCTTTTACATTAGAACAGTGGAAAGAATTAAGAAGATACAGTGAAGAAGACCTTAAAATAGATTTTTTTAGTTCACCTTTCTCTTTAGAAGCAGTTGATTTACTAGAAGCTGTAGGAATGGATACTTATAAGATAGCATCAGGAGAAGTGAATAATATTCCGCTACTTGAAAAAGTAGCAAAAACAGGGAAACGAGTATTACTTTCAAGCGGTATGAGTAGTTGGGAAGAGTTAAATGAAGCAGTAGAAATATTACAATCAAATGGTTGTAAAGATTTAGTTCTTTTGCAATGTACATCAGAGTATCCATGTCCACCAGAACAAGCGGGATTAAATGTACTAGATGAGATGAAAGCTAGATATCAAAACATTACTATAGGTTATAGTGATCATACTATGGGTGTAGCTGTGCCACTAGCTGCTGTGATAAAAGGTGCAACTGTTATAGAAAAACACTTTACTCTTTCTCAAAAGATGTATGGAAGTGATGCTATGAATTCAACAGAACCAGAAGAGTTCAAAAGACTTGTAGATGAAATAAGACAAATCGAGCTTGCATTATTAAATAAAGTAAATAAAGATGAAAAAGTAAAATCACTTGGAAATATGAAAATGACTTTTGAAAAATCAATTGTTTCAGCAAATATAATTGAGAAAAATGATATTATTATTTTTGAAAGATTAGCTTTTAAGAAGCCAGGGGATGGCATACCAGCAAGAGATTACAAAAAACTTTTAGGTAAAAAGTTAAAAAATAAAGTAGAAAAAGATCATAAGTTTAAGTGGGAAGATTTTGAATAATAATATTAATAAAAATAAAAGAATATGTGTATTTGTTGGTGGTAGAGCAAATTATAGTAGTGTAAAATCTGTCATGAAAGCAGTTAAGGCTCATCCTAAATTAGAACTTCAAGTAGTACTTGGAGCATCAGCTGTTTTAGATAGATTTGGAAAAGTTGAAGATCTTATTAGAAAAGATGGTTTTGAACCAGATTTTACTTTTCACAATCTTATAGAAGGTGAAAATCCAGCAACTATGGCAAAATCTACAGGACTTGGGCTAATGGATGCTTCTATGATATTCAATAATCTTAAACCAGATATGTTAGTAGTAGTTGGAGATAGATTTGAGATGATGTCTATAACACTTGCAGCAGCCTATATGAATATCCGAATTGTTCATACAATGGGTGGTGAAGTTACAGGAACTATAGATGAGTCTATCCGTCATGCCATCACTAAATTTGCTCACATACATTTTCCAGCAAATGAAGATTCAAAACAAAGAATCATAAAAATGGGAGAAGATGAACGATATGTATTTAATGTTGGATGTCCAAGAACGGACCTAGTATCGGATGAACTTAAAAATGATAGCTATAAAGTATTAAAAAATTTGTTTAAAACATATGGTGGTGTTGGAAGAGAGTTTGATTTGACTAAGCCATATCTTTTAGTCTCTCAACATTCTGTAACTACAGAATTTGGAAACAATAGACATCAAATAGAAGAAACTTTAAATGCACTTGAAGAGTTACGATTACCAGTGATTATGTTATGGCCAAATGCTGATGCAGGGGGAGATGATATAAGTAAAGGTATAAGAACTTATAGGGAAAATAACAATCCCAAGTGGTTACATCTTTTTAAAAACTTACCTACTCATATATATATACACCTTATGAATACTACTGCTTGTTTAGTAGGAAATAGTAGTTCAGGAGTAAGAGAAGGTGCATTTATTGGAACACCTGTAGTAAATATAGGTACAAGACAAAATAAGAGATTAAGAACTAGTAATGTTATTCAAGTGGATTATGATGCAAAAGAAATAGTAAATGCAATAAGAAAACAAATTAAACATGGTAAATATGAAAGTAGTGATATCTATGGAGATGGAACAGCAGGAGAAAAGATAGCTGATATCTTAGTAAATTGTGAACCTAGTATTCAAAAAACAATAGTTTATTAATATGAAGATATTAGGAATAATTCCTGCAAGAGGGGGAAGTAAAGGAATACCAAAAAAGAATATTAAACTTTTAAATGGAAAGCCTTTAATTGCATATACAATTGAAGCTGCTCTAAATTCAAATCTTAATAGAGTTATAGTTTCAACTGATTGTGAAGAGATAGCTATTATATCTAAAGAATATGGTGTAGAGGTTATGATGAGACCTTCTCGTCTATCTGAAGATAAAACTCCTACCTTGCCAGTACTTCAAGATGTAGTAGCAAAATTAGATGACGAGTTTGATGCTGTAATGACTTTACAACCAACATCACCCCTGAGAAAGATAGAAGATATAAATAATTCTATTGAGACTTTTAGTAGAGATAAAAAGGCTGATAGTTTAGTTAGTGTTGTTGAAACTCCGCATAATTATATGCCTGAAAAATCTATGTCTTTTGATGGTAACTATTTGTCTGGGAATAATAAAATAAAAAGAAGACAGGATGTCTCTACTATTTATTCAAGAAATGGTGCTGCAATATATATAACTAAAACTGAAAAATTACATAAGTATATTTTTGGTGAAAAAATCTTACCTTATTTTATGAAAAAAATTAATAGTTTTGATATTGATGATATGGAAGATTGGGAAATAGTAAGTAAAATTGTAAAAGGTTCATAATGAAAGAAATAGATGTAATATTTTTTGTAGAACACAAAGATAGAGAGTTAGAAAGTATAGAATTAGTAAAATCTAAACTAACAAAAGAGGGAATCTCCAGTATTATAGTATCTACATTTTTCCATTTACTTCATTTGTTTCTATATAAACCTAAGGTTATCATTTTTCCTTATCTCTTATCTAAAAAAGTGTGGCCAGTTGATTTTGTATATGAAATATATGGAGATGATGTTTATTACATTAATATGAACTGGGAACAACTTTTATCATCTGCTAGTCAAGAATATAAAAAACCGCAAGATGAATTTGTTAAAAATCAAGTTATACAATTATCTTGGGATAAACATTTTAAAAATAATTTTCTTTTGAAATATGAAGTAGAAAGGAAAAATATACATATCTCTGGAAATATTGCTAATGAGATTTTACATAACCTAATAGATAAAAAAAATGAATGGAGAAATAATTTAGCAATAGAGTTTAATTTAGATACAAGTAAAAAATGGTTATTCATGCCTATGAATTATGGTTGGGCATTTTCAACTGATGAATTAATTAAAGGAAGAATTTCTTCAGGTTATGATGAAAAAATAGCTTGGGAATATAAAAAATATTCTCAAAAATGTTTAAAAGAATTTATTTTATTTATTGAAAATCTATCTGAAAACTATAATTATGAGATAATAATCAGACCACACCCAAGTATAACTGAAGAACAGTATAAGAATGAGTTCGAAAAAGAAATAAATAGCATACCTCAAAATATAACATTAAATAAATCATACTCTATTAGAGAATGGATAATTGCAAGTGATATTGTAGGAAGTAGTTGGAGTACCTCCGTTTGGGATGCACATAATATTGGTAAACCAGTATTTTTATTTACTCCTTATCCAAGACCAGTGTGGCTTGATGTTTGGTGGAATAAAGAAGTTAATAATATTGAACAATTTGATTCATATGAAGAGCCAAAATTAAATAATGAAACTAAATTAGAATTAGATGCGTCAGATACACTTGTTAAAATAATTACAAATTACATAACAAGGAAAGAATATTCTATAAAATTTAGAATATCAAATAAAAAATTATTTTTACTTTCAATAATAAGACTAGTTTCTTGCAAGTATTTCAAATGTAAATTGTTTTCAAAATATACTAAACCTGTACAATATGATTATTTTGATATTAAAGTATAGATAACAAAATATAAAGTTATTTAAAAGTAGACATTTAATTTAGTTTTATTAAAAATATTAGAAGTTACAAAATTTATAGATAGGAAGAATATAGTTGATAAATAACACTTTAGTTTCAGTTGTAATTCCAACTTTTAATTCGGAACAAACAATTCTACGAACTTTAGAGTCAGTTCTTACTCAAAAATATAAGAATATAGAAATTATAATGATTGATGATGGGAGTATTGACAATACAAAGAATTTGATAAACGATTTTTTTAAAGATAAAACTATCGAGTATAAATACATTTATCAAAAAAATAGTGGTCCCTCAGGTGCTAGAAACAATGGTGTAAAAAATTCAAATGGTGAATACATTGCATTTTTAGATAGTGATGATGAATGGAATAAAGATAAGTTACAAATACAAATGAATATCATAAAAGAAAAAAAGCTAAACTTTTTAGGAAGTACCTATACTTATAATCAATTTGATAGCATAAATAAGGAATTAGTTCTCAAGAAGTTTAGTTTTAATCAATTATTGTTAAAAACACAATTTTCAACTCCCGGAGTAATTATAAAAAAAGATTTATTCATATCTTTAGGTGGATTTGATGAGAATATGAAATATGCAGAAGACAATGATTTATGGTTAAGAGTAGCTATTAAAAATGACTTATATCTAATAAAAGAACCAAAACTTGTAAGGTTATATAAAAGTGCTTATGGTGAATCAGGATTATCGGGAAATATGTGGGCTATGTATTTTGGAGAACTTTTTTTATTAAAAAAACTTTTACAGTCTAAAAACTTAAATATTTTGAAGTATGTGTTTTTGTTTTTTTTTATAACAGTTAAATTTTTTAGAAGATTAATAAAAAGATATTTAATTAAATAAGGTATTAAATGAAAAAAATATGTATAATAGTAAGTACTCCCATGACTGTAAAAGCCTTTTTAATTAAACATATAAAAGAACTATCTAAAAGTTATGAGATTACAGTTGTATCTAATTCAAATTTACAGTTAAAAGATGAGTTTAATATAAATTGTTTTTCAAAAAGTATTGAAATAGATAGAAAAATTAATTTACTAAATGATATTAAAAGTGTATTTTATTTGTATAAATTTTTAAAGAAAGAAAAATTTGATTTAGTTTTATCTGTTTCTCCCAAAGCTGGTCTTATTACAAGTATTGCTTCATTTTTATCTAGTACAAAAAATAGACTTCATTTTTTCACAGGACAAGTTTGGGCTACTAAAAAAGGTTTATTTAAATTATTACTTAAATCTATGGATAAATTAATCACAAAACTTAATACAAATATTTTAGTTGATAGTCATTCTCAAAGAAATTTTCTAATTAAGGAAAAAGTGATTTCTTCTCTTAAGAGTAAAGTACTTTTATCAGGTTCTATTTCAGGAGTAGATATAGATAAGTTTATGTTTGATGAGAATATTAAAAATAATTTAAAAAATAAATATCAAATAAAAAATGATGAAATTGTATTTATGTTTATAGGTAGACTAAATATAGATAAAGGCATTTTGGATTTGGCTAAGGCTTTTGAGTTTATATTTTCAAAATATTCTAATATTAAACTCTTTTTAATTGGACCAGATGAAGAAAATATTGTAGAGGAAATAGATAATTTAATTAGTAATAAAAATGTAATTAGACTAGATTATGTAAATAATCCAGAAGAAATACTAAATATTGCAGATGTTCTAGTTTTACCAAGTTATAGAGAAGGTTTTGGTACTATTGTAATAGAAGCTGCATCTATGGGAATCCCAACTATTGCTTCAGATATATACGGATTAAGTGATGCTGTTGTTGATAAAATAACAGGATTTTTACATAATAAAAAAGATATAAATGATATGATTAAAAAATATGAACTTGCAATTAATAATATTGAACAAATGAAAGAATTTGGAATAAATGCTAAAAAGAGAACATACAAAGAATTTAAAGACGAGTATTTATCTATTGCTTTAAAAAAATATATTGATGAATTGTTAGGATAAAATCATGAAAAATATATTTGATAAACTATTAGCTCTTTTTTTGATTGTTTTGTTTTCTCCTATATATCTTATAATAAGTTTTTTAATCTTAATAAAGATGGGAAGACCAATATTATTTAAACAACAGCGTCCTGGGTATAAAGAAAAAATATTTGGAATATATAAATATAGAACGATGACAAATGAAAAAGATAAAGATGGAAATTTACTTTCTGATGATCAAAGACTTGTAGGAATCGGTAAGTTTATAAGAAGCACAAGTTTAGATGAACTTCCACAACTTTTTAATGTTTTAAAAGGTGAGATGAGTTTTGTAGGACCTAGACCTTTACTTATAGAATATTTGCCACTTTATAATGATAAACAAAAAAGAAGGCATGATGTAAAACCAGGTATTACTGGATGGGCTCAAGTAAATGGAAGAAATGCTATATCATGGGAACAAAAGTTTGAATATGATGCTTGGTATGTAGATAATCAATCTTTTTTACTTGATATGAAAATACTTTGGCTTACATTTTTAAAAGTAGTTAAAAGAAGTGATATCAGTTCAAATACTCATGTAACAATGGAAGCTTTTAAAGGAAAAATAAATGAAAAGTAAACTGGGATATATTGAAGAAAGTGCAAAAGTTTATGAATTCGCAAAAATTATAAATAAAAATAACTTTTCTCTAGGAATAAATAGTCAAATTGATGATTTTGTTTTTATAAATGCAGGAAAAATGTGTGTTATAGGTGATTTTGTTCATGTTTCTTCTTTTTCTTCTATTATCGGAGGCGGAGAGTTTAGTATAAATAACTTTTCTGGAATTAGTGCAGGTTGTAGGATAATAACAGGTAGTGATGATTTTAGTGGTTCTTTTCTATCAAATCCAACTGTCCCTTCAAAATATAAGAATGTAAAATGTGGTAAAATTAAAATTGGTAAACACTGTATTCTTGGTTCAAATAGTATTGTTTTGCCAGATATTGAAATACCGGATGGTGTTACAATTGGTGCTGGATCGGTTGTGAAAAAAGAATTAAAACCTTGGACAATATATGCTGGGTTTACTCCTAAAAAAGTTGGAGAGAGAAGTCAAGATGGAATAATTGAATTAGAATATAAATTAAGAAAAGAATTAGGAATATAAAATAATGAATAAAAGACTTTTTCTTAGTGCACCTTATATGAGTGGTAAAGAATTGGATTATATTAAAAATGTTTTTGATAGTAATTATATAGCACCTTTAGGTGAATATGTAAATAAGTTTGAAGATAGTATTAAAAACTATACGTCTTCAAAAAATGCTTTAGCTGTCATAAATGGAACTGCAGCTATTCACTTAGCTCTTAGAGTTTTAGGTATAAAAGAAGGAGATGATGTTTTAGCTTCAACTTTTACTTTCATAGGCTCTGTTTCTGCAATACTTTATCAAAATGCAAATCCAGTATTTTTAGATAGTGATAAAAAATCATGGAATATCTCAGTTGACTTATTAAAAGAGTATTTATTAACTTGTGACAAAAAACCAAAGGCACTTTTACTTACTCATCTATATGGTCAATGTGCAGATATAGAAGAAATAGCAAAAGTTTGTAAAGAACATAATATTTACTTGATAGAAGATGCAGCAGAATCACTTGGTGCAACATTCAATGGAAAGCATACAGGTACATTTGGAGATTTTGGAATATATAGCTTTAATGGAAATAAAATACTTACTACAAGTGGTGGTGGTATCTTAGTTTCTTCAAATGAAGAGTATATTAAAAAAGCGATGTTTTATAGTACACAAGCACGAGAACAAGAGATATTTTATGAGCATGAAGAGTATGGTTATAATTATCGTATGTCAAATGTCCTTGCAGCTATTGGTGTTGCTCAAATGGAAGTTATTGAAGATAGAGTCTCAAAAAAAAGAGAAATATTTTCTTGGTATAAAAAGTACTTATCAGATATAGATGAAATAAAGATGATGCCAGAACTTGAAAATTCTAGAGGAAATAGATGGCTTACAACACTAACTTTTGAAAAAACAGATTACAATAAAGTTATGAAAGCATTAGATTTAATAAATGTTGAATCAAGACCTTTATGGAAACCTATGCATATGCAACCATTATTTAAAACAGCTCAACGTTATCTAGATGGTACAAGTGAAAAACTATTTAAAAAAGGATTATGTTTAGCTTCAAGTCCAACTATGACTGAAGATGATGTGATAAAAATTTGTGAAGTGATTAAAAACGAATGTTCTTAAGTCTACTAAAACCTACGGCCTTAAAAAGAATATTATTCTTTTTAGGTATGGATACTTTTATATCTTTTGTAACTTTGCAAATCGCATATAACTTAAGATTTAATTTTGAAGTTCCTACTCCTTTTATGGACAATTTTTTATTTATATTTTTTATTTTAATTACATTAAAAATATTAGTATTTATCTATTTCAAACTTTATCGTACGGCATGGAGGTTTTTTTCTTTATATGAAGTAAAAAAAATTATTCTTGCACATCTTATTATTTATACTATATTTTTTATTTTTTTTATGGTTTTTAAAGATGAAGTAGTTCCTTTTGCAAGAAGTATTATAATTATTGATTGTATTTTATCTTTAGTTTTTATTACTTTATTGCGTTTATCTAAAAGAATTATTATTGAAAGTAATAAAAATAAAAAACTTAAAAATACTCTGATAATAGGTGCAAATAACTCTTTAAAGAGTTTATTCGACGATAAACAAAATTTAGAGTATTCACCAGTTGCAATTATAGATGAAAGTCTTAATTTAACAAATACATATATTATGAATCTAGAAGTGTTTTCATTTGATAGCCTTGAAGAGATAATAAAATTAAAAAGTTTAGAAGCTGCTATCATCTCAAAAGAATATTCTCAAGAAGAATTGATAGATATTTTTGAAAGATTAAATAATTCAGGTATTAAAGATATCAAGATAATAAATACTTTATCATCAAATAAAAATACTAAAAAACAACTAAAAGACATATCAGTTGAAGATTTATTAGCACGTCATCCAAAAGATTTGGATACACAAAAAATCGAATCTTTTATAAAAGATAAGGTAGTTCTTATTACAGGAGCAGGAGGAAGTATTGGCTCTGAAATATCTAGACAATGTAAAAACTTCAAAGCTAAAAAGCTTATTCTTTTAGATCATAGTGAATACAATCTTTATCAAATATGTGAAGAATTATCTGGTTTTGATATAGTACCTGTGATGCAAACTGTAAGAAAGATTGAGTATTTAGAGAGTACATTTGATAAATATAAACCAGATATTGTGATACACGCAGCTGCTTATAAGCATGTACCTTTGGTTGAAGATAATATTTTAGAAGGTATCTCAAATAATATCATAGGCACAAAAAACTGTATTGATATGGCTATAAAACACAAAGTTAAAAAGTTCGTACTTATTTCAACAGATAAAGCAGTTCGACCTACAAATGTTATGGGTACAACAAAACGTATTTGTGAACTTTATGCACAAAATGTAGATTCATATGATACTGAAATAGTTGCTGTTAGATTTGGAAATGTTTTAGGAAGTTCAGGTTCTGTTATTCCAAAGTTTAAATCTCAGATAGAAAAAGGTGAGAATATCACAGTAACTCACCCAGAAATTACAAGATATTTTATGCTTATACCAGAAGCCTGTGAACTTGTACTTCAAGCTGGAGCTATTGCAAAAGGTGGAGAGATATTTATCCTTGATATGGGAGATCCTATAAAAATAGTTGATTTAGCAAAGAAGATGATAGATTTATCAGGACGTGAAAATATAGATATAGAATTCTGTGGATTAAGACCTGGTGAAAAGTTATATGAAGAGCTGTTGATTAATGATAGTGATAAAAACACAGAGTATGAGTCTATTACCGTAGCTTCTAGAACTTATTTTGATATTGATAAATTAAATGCTAAAATTGAAAAGTTATTAGAGGAAAAAGATAAGATAAAGATCTTAAAAGAAATTGTTCCAGAATTTAACCATAATCTAAACAAAGGAGAAATATTTTGAAAGTATTAGTAACAGGAGGAGCTGGATATATTGGCTCACACACATGTATAGCTTTAGATGAAGCTGGATTTGATTTTGTAGTTTTTGATAACCTTTGCAATTCTTCACTTGAGAGTTTAAAAAGAGTAGAAAAAATCATTGGCAAATCTATAGAGTTTGTAGAAGGTGATATAAGAGATGAAAAAGCTATGGATGCTGTATTTGAAAAGTATGATATTGATTCTGTTATTCACTTTGCAGGTCTTAAAGCTGTAGGGGAGTCTGTATCTAATCCTTTGGATTATTATGATAATAATATAAATGGTACATTAGTACTTTGTAAAGTTATGAAAAAATATGGATGTAAAAAAATAGTATTTAGCTCATCTGCAACGGTATATGGTGATCCCCATACTACACCAATACAAGAAGATTTTCCTTTATCAGCTACAAATCCTTATGGTAGAACAAAACTATTTATCGAAGAGATGCTAAGAGATGTATATGTATCTGATGAAAGCTTCAAAATTGTTCTTTTAAGATATTTCAATCCCGTAGGTGCTCATGAAAGTGGAACTATAGGTGAAGATCCAAATGGTATTCCAAACAATCTTATGCCTTTTATCTCTCAAACAGCAGTTGGAAAAAGAGAAAGCTTGAGTGTCTTTGGTGGAGATTATGATACTCATGATGGTACAGGTGTAAGAGATTATATACATGTAGTTGATTTAGCACTTGGACATGTAAAAGCTCTACAAAAAATAAATAGCATAGATAAAGTACTTACAGTAAACCTAGGTACGGGAAATGGCTATAGTGTTTTAGATATGGTAAAAGCTTTTGAGCTAGCTAGTGGAAAGAAAGTAGCTTATAAAATAGTAGATAGAAGACCAGGTGATATTGCAAAATGTTTTGCTGATCCTAGTTATGCAAAAGAGATGCTAGGATGGGAAGCTAGTCGTGGAGTTGAACAGATGTGTGAAGATAGCTGGCGATGGCAGTCAAATAATCCAGATGGATTTAAATAAATAAAAAGGATAATAATATGGAGTGTGAATTCCCAAGTGTTAATTCAAATAATGAAGAAATTATAGAAATATTTAAAAA
>CESF01034619.1_pt1 | contig 28926 bp, 30 predicted proteins | sample 356331 | NCBI WGS metagenome assembly CESF01 (sample SAMEA2621779, study PRJEB7988) | marine metagenome | biome: marine biome (ENVO:00000447); feature: surface water layer (ENVO:00002042); material: "saline water (ENVO:00002010), including plankton (ENVO:xxxxxxxx)" | depth 5 m
ACGTCTGTAGAAGGTCTAAATTTAATCTCTTTTGTGGTATTTCTTTTAACTTTAACCTTTGAAGATGAAATGCTTTTTTTCTTATCGAAAAGATGTTTGCCATAATCTAAAAGCTTACAAACAACAGGTTTTGAATCAGAAGGTGAAACCTGAACTAAATCTAATGATGCTGTTCTAGCTGATTCGAGAGCTTCACTAAATGGTAATAGTCCCATTTTTTCTCCATTAGCACCGATTAGCATTATCTCATCAGCTCTTATTTTTTCATTAATTGGAGTGATGTTTCTTTTTGAGGAAGCTATGAGAATACCTACGAATTAGAAAAAGATATAATGTATAACATTAAAGGATTAACAAGAAGAGTATTTCCGATGATTTTGATTGATTAACTATCATTTGATAGCTGAATTTTATACTAAAAATTATATTTGGCAATATTTATGGCTAAAGAAATAAATACCTCTAATTTCCATTAATCTTATCAAAAAGCTTTTTTATATAAATTCTTAATTAATGTTTTTTCCAACACTTAAATTAATATGGGGTAAATAAATGCCTCAAACTATTAACAGTTTTTTAAATCACTCTTAAGATTTTTTTATAGACCAATTTATTGCTTTTGGATTTTTAGGAATCTCTTAAAAAATCTTAAATTACTAATAGTTTGAATAGAGAAACCATTCACCTTATGATAACGTTATAAAAAATGGTACAAAAAATGAAATATGCAGACTTTACAAGAAATACATCAAATCCGATCAAACGAATTGCTCATAGCTCACGACTCCCAGAAGCCTCAAAAATCGTCAATTTAGATAAGGATATGAAAATCCTTGATTATGGTTGTGGAGATGGTGGTTTTTTTGAAGAGCTCGTAAAATACACTCCAGCAAACAACTTATATGGCTATGACCCCTACTTACTTAGTGAAATGACTTTTGAGGGAGCAACTACTTTTGATAAAACTGATGAATTAATATCGAAATATTCAGGTTTTTTTGACGTAATATACTGCATGGAAGTATGTGAACATCTTAGTCTTGAAAGAAATCATGAAATTTTTTCCATTATTCGTAAGCTAGCAAAACCAGATGCTAAGATTATATTTGGTGTTCCTCTTGAGACTGGTATGAGTGGTTTTTTAAAAAATATTTTTAGAGTAACTCAAGGGGGAACTCAAGGTGCAACGCTTGGACGCGCAATTAAATCTTTATTGTCAATTCCTATTCCGCGAGCAACAGATAAACATGGATGGATAGGATCTCATCTAGGATTTGATGCATACGCTTTTTCTGAAATTTTTAAATATGGGGGGTATAAGGTGTTAAAAAAGACCTATCTCCCGTTTAATTTATTTAAGAATTACTTGAATAACGAAGTATATTTTATTTGCGAGTTGACTGATATATCATAACCATAAGAATTAGATTCTGCAGCACTATCTATGCCTCACATAAATTTTAGCTATATTTAATGCTAAAACTTATATGTGATTCAAAAAAACAAGCAGCTAATAAAAATAATTTGCTCTCTACATAATTCTAATGACTTATCGTACCAAGCTAAATACCAATGTTGGCCTTAAATCTAAACTAGTTAATTAAATACTCGAATATTTATTCTAAGGCTGGATAATCATATGTTCCCAATTGTTTTCTTTGATTTTATATACATCTCTTTTATTTAACCTTGATTTGTGGCCCTCCCAAAATTCAAAAGAGTATGGTTTAAATAAAAATCCACCCCAGTAACTAGGCCTTACTGTTTTTTTATTTATCTTATTTAGTGCTTCATTGTAATTTTGAATAACTTTATCATAAGAATTTATTATCTTTGATTGATCAGAGCTAATAGCTAAAGCATTCTTTTCATTAGATCTTAAATAAAAGTGATTATCAGATGAAGTGGTATCTAGCACGTAAATTGTTGCTTTTATTCTTATCTGAATATTTATTTTTGGCCAGAAAATTAAGCATGATATTTTATTATGATCTGAGAATTGAAGTGCCTTAGGTGAATTATAATTTGAAAAGAAAATCCAGTTATCATTATCAATATATTTTAGATTAACGTATCTTGAATCTACTTCACCAGAAATTGAATTGAATGAAGAAATTGCAATTGCTTCAATATTTTTTTGGTTTGCGTCTAATGCATTATTATATAAAGAATAAAATCTAACATAAGGTTCTGAATTAATTGAATTTATGATTTTTATCAAAATTGAATCTCGTTCCCTTCATAATATCTTAGTCTTTCAATATCTTCTTCCTCTGTCTTATCTCCATATTGTATTTCAATAATATGGCAGGGTTCATTATGCGGATTTATAATTTGATGCCATGCTTTTTTCTTTACAAATAAAACTTTTTCATGGCTAAGCTCAATTTCTTCATATTTATCGGCTTCTGTTTCTGAATAATTAACAATGCAGGCCCCTTTGCTTACAAACCATATTTCACTTCTATGATTATGTCTCTGAAAACTTAATCCTTTCTTTGGAGAAATTATTAATTCTTTTAGCTTTAATCTATGGTCGGTAAAAAGATTATAAAACTTGCCCCATATTCTTTCTTCTTCATCATATTGAAATGTTTTTAAAATCCAACTTGATGAATTCTTTTTATCAACACCGCCAACACCAAAAATAAAATCAATTCCTTCAACTGTCATTTCAGGAATATTAGATTTATCTCTATCACCGCCATTACAAAATAATATGTTGTCTTGAGGATACATTTTCTTAATTTTTTTTAATCCATTGCAACAACTTCCTAATTCATCATCCTCAAAATCTATAACTTCATCAACCATAGAAAGATTTTTTATTATTATCTCTCTTTCTAAAAATGGCATAAAAAACTTTTTCTTTTTATTAATAAGCCACTCATCGCTATTAAGAGCGACTATTAACTTATCGCCTAATTTTTTAGCTGCTGTAAAATATGCAATGTGCCCACTATGCACAGGATCGAATCCACCGCTTACTACTATTATATTCATTTTGATATTATATTATAACGCGTCTAATTTAATCTAAAAAAACTGTCCAAGCTTAAGTATATTTTTTAAGAATATTGCAGGAAATATATTAAGGTTATTATTTTTCATAGCTTGAATATCTTCTTTAGTTTTATTTACTAAATTTTTTACATTTTTATTACTAGCTCCTCCCATTCTCATTTTGATAATAGTTTCAGGTATATATGAAAGCTCTAGAGAATTGGACCAAAAAAATCTAAGAATTAATTCATAGTCTGAGGCTATTTTATAATCGAGATTGTAGGTTCCATATTTAATATACATACTTTTTTCTATATATAAAGTTGGATGAGGGGGCATCCAGCCTAAATTAAATTTATATTTTTTAAACTTACCAGATTTCCATTTTCGAATGATTTTTTCTGAGCTTTTTGAAGATATATATTCAAGATCACCATACACCCCATGAGTTTTTGTTTCAGAATATTGTTTAGCTATTTGAGTTAAAGAATTTTTGCTTGCAAAAAAATCATCAGAATGTAAGAAACCTATTAAATCTCCATTTGCTAGAGAAATGCCCTTATTAATAGCATCATAAATACCATTATCTTTTTCTGAAATTAAGTGTTCAAGCTTTATACCAGATTCATGTATAATTTTTAATGTATTATCTTTAGATTGCCCGTCTATAATTATATATTCTTTGTTTGGATAATCTTGTGAATCATATGATTGTATAGTTTTTAATATTGTTTTATCACTATTGTAGCAAACAGTAATTACACTTATTTTTGGAAGCTCTGATCTTAAATTACGCATTAGATTAATTAGAATCCCAGACATTTTGAATATCTATATCTGTTACTTCTATTAAATTCTGTCTATCTTTTAAAAAAATATCGCCAAAATTAGAGTTAATTTCTTTTTTAAGATAATTTCTATATTGCATTTCTTCACTAATTCTAATATTTTTTGAAATATGTCTTCTATATCTATTTAAATAAAATTCAGAAGGTTTTTTTGGGTTTCTAACTAAAAATCGCTGATACAAATAATGAAATTTTGTATATAACAATGGGGTAAGCCATCTTGTTTTTTCAAATGCAAGATAGCTAGCTTTTGAATTTGGTTTAATATTATTATCAAAGTCTTGCAAACTCTTACCTATGAAGGTTTGTAAGTTATCTTTAAGTTTGATTGGTGTTTTATTTAATTGCTCTAACGCACCAATAAATACATTATGAATTCCAAATATGTTTTGACAAAATTTTATTCTTTCAGAATAGCATAATGAATATCTAATCTGAGAATCATACTGTTTAATAAAATCATTGATTGATAAATTTCTTAACTGCTCAAGTCTTTCTATATATAAGCTTGTTAAAATATCTTCATGTCTTCTTATAAAGAATATTATTTTTATTTCGCCATCGTATATTTCCGCTATTCTTTTTAACATTGTTTCATGATTAATAGAGCTATGATGCAATGATGCTACAAGGCCTTCAGCAGATACAACAGAATAAACATCATGTTTTTTTGCCTCGTCTGTAATGGATTTAATTACTTTTTTTGCATTTTTTGCATTATATTCTGTCCAATTTGGATCAACTAAAGAGTGTAATTTATACTTATCAAAAGTTTTAAATATTTTATTTTGACTAAAGACTTGAGATTGAAGCCATGTAGCTCCTGCTTTTCCCCATCCTAGGTGAAGAAATAATTTCATGATTTTTCTTCATCACTAAATTTTAATCGTTTTTTGACATGGGCAGCTGCAGAAAACCTCTCTCTACCAATTTCATAAGCTTTATTACTAATAGAATTTCTGTAATCATCGTCAACTAACTTGGATAAGCTGGAGCAAAGGGAGTTTATATTATTATCTTCATATATCTCGGTAAACTCTTTTAAGTGTTCTACATCCTTTATAAAACTACTAAGTATCAAAGGAAGCCCAGAACATGCTGCATCTAAGTATGATATTGATTCGCTAGTCCAAATACCTATATCACAAGAACGAAAATATCTACCTAACTCTGGTACAGGCACAAAAGGAAGAATGTGTGAATATTTAAAAGACTGTAATTCCTTTTTTTGCTCTCCCTCTCCAACAAATACAGCTTGAATCTTTATATTCTTTTGCCTTAATTTTGTAATAGCATTAGCAATAATTAGTGGGTTCTTGTCATGTGATAGTTTCCCAGTAAAAATACAAATCAGCTCATCTTGTGGAATCTGTAATTTATGTCTTAAGAAGTTATCCTTTTCATGTGATTTAAAAAAATAATCAGCATCAACAGGAAGATGTAATAATTTTATTTTGCTTTTCTTGATTCCAAGAATAGATTCAGCTACCTCACCGCAATCAATTGTTGGCACGATACATCTAAAAGATGCAAAAGAAATAAAATATCCAGGCAACTTTTTTAATACAAAGGACTTAAGGGTATTTATAGGGTTTAATTTTTTCTTGTCTGTAGATGAGAGGCCTGTATGATTACCAGACATTAATTTTGATGAAGAAAAAATACTATATACAGAACACTGAATTGCAAGCCAACCAGTAACTTGAAAAGTGTATATTATATCTGGCTTAATTTTTTTTAAAGTATTATGAAGATTGTGTATTCTTAATTTACCCAGAAAAGAACTGCTATGCAGAACGATTACACTAAAACCATTATGCTGAAATTCAGAACCAGATTCTAATTTATTCTTTAAGGAAAAATCTTCACCAAATATAACTTTAGCAGAGCCAGAACTATAATATGGACTTTTATCAGATGTAATTAATGTAACCTCATGTCCAAGCCTATATAGATATTTGGGAAGAGTATTGTTGATATAACCCATCTCTTTTGCAAAAGTCTCTACAACAATGGCTATTTTCATAAAAAACTCTACTTAATAAAAAATTAATTTAATTTTATTTAATTGAATGAATCAATAACTTCAGTAACATAATCAATTTGCTGGTCTGAAAGGTGCTCCCCAATTGGTAAACTTAACAAATTGCCTCCCTCCTCTTCATTTCCCATCATTTTATACTGATTATGATTTTGATAGGCTTTTAATGAAGGCAACGAAGCTGGGTAATGTATGCCGCATTCGATATTATGTGATTCTAAATACAATTTTAGTTCATCCCTTTTATCTGTCTTTATAACGTATAAATGGTAGACATGTTTAGCCCATTCACTTTCTGTTGGATAGACAATTTCATTTAGACTATTAGCAAAATATCTATCATATTTCTTTGCGATCTCTCTTCTTCGCTTAATCCAACTCTCAAGATGATCTAATTTAACTCTAAGAACGGCAGCCTGAATAGCATCCATCCTTGAGTTTCTGCCTTCAATAATATGATCATACTTATCAATTCTTCCATGATTGCTTATCAACCTTGAATTTCTTTCTAAGTCATTATTGTTTGTTAAAATGCAGCCTGCATCACCATATGCCCCAAGATTTTTACCTGGATAGAAACTAAAACATGCGATGTCGCCAATAGAACCTACTTTTTTATTTTTATAAAGAGCGCCGTGTGCTTGAGCGCAATCTTCAATAACCTTAATACCTCTTGGTTTTGCAAGATCCATAAGTGCATCCATTTCGCATGGATGTCCGTATAAATGAACAGCAATAATTGCAGAAGTTTTATCACTTAATCTTGAATCTAAATCATCAATATCAATTGTATTAGTTTCATTATTATACTTGCAAAAAGTAACTTTAAATCCTGACCTTGTTACAGCTTCTGAAGAAGCAATGAAAGAATTAGCAGGAACAATTATTTCAGTATTTTTTTCTAAATTAAGAGCTTCTAAGGCTATTTCCAATGCATCAGTCCCATTTGCAACTGCAATACAGTGATTTACGTTATTATATTTTGCAAAATTCTTTTCAAATAATTTTACCGATTCCCCTCCAATAAAAGAACTTGTCTCAATTACATTACTTATAGCGCTATCTATCTCATCTTTGATTTTATAATATTGATCATTTAAATCGAGAAATTTAACTTTCATGCTAGCCTCTTTTAAAGTTTCTTGGCTGGATTTCCAGCATACGTATTGTTATCCGGTACATTCTTAGTAACAACGCTTCCTGCGCCAATGATGGCATTCTTACCAATTTTTACACCAGGTAATATTGTAGCATTTGCTCCTATAATCGCCTTCTCAGATATTACTACTCCTGAAAGCATTTCTTTAGAATTATCTCTATTAGGATATTTAGAATTTGTAATAACCACTCTTGGTCCTATCCAAGCATCGTCTTTAATTATAGTGTGCTCTGGTATAAAAGCTCCAGAATGAATTCTTACATTATTTCCTATTTTTACTGAATGCTCAATAATGCTTAATGTCCCTATACTAACATTTGAACCAATTTCATTATTCTCTCTAATATTAACTTTATTGCCTGTAGTAAAGTTATCTCCAAAAGTATTGCCAGGATAAATCGTAGTTCCAGACCTTATAAAACAATTCTTTCCAATTTTTGTATTACTAGCTCTATCATTAGAGCCAGATATACTATCAAGCAGAATACAATTTTTTTGAACAGTTGGATTTACACCAAAGTTAATAGTTGGATAAAATAGTTTATATAAAAAAAGTCTAATCATTTTTTCTTAATATTAGTTTAATAAGTTTTTATAGAAATCTTCATAACCATCTTCAATAAATCGGCTATTGTGCCAAAGTAGATTAAAGTTTCCATTATAAAACATACAGGTTTCTTTGTATGAAAGAGCTAGATCTAATGTATTTTTGTTAGGCTTCATGTTCATGTATTTAGTCTCAAAGATTGATGCCTCCATAATAATTAAAGGGGATTGGATTAAATCAAGTTTTTTTCTATTCAAAATATCATACATTTGATAATCGAAGCAAACTCCGGACCTGAAGCCAATGTTATTATGAAAGGCTAGAGTTGAGTCTTGTTGGACTCCAACCTGTTCTTGGAGAGAGGCCGTAATTCTGGTATCCCATCTCAATACATGTTGCCTTGCTAAAATTTTTTCTAAAACAATATTTTGTTCTTTTAAAAAGTATTTAAACATTGACAGCTCTTTTTCCATTAAATCTTTATTACGATACGAATCATAGCTAAAATGTATACCCAGCCTATGACCTCTTTTATCAATCGATTTAATTAACTTCTTTATAATTGGTTCATTTATATCATAAAGTCCATCAAATTTACTTACGCCTGAATTTATCATGATGTAGAAAATCATGGAATTGCCAGATTCTTCATTCTTACTCATCATCCAATCAAAGTATTTATAAAATGGATCAAATCGTAATATTCCAAATTTAATAAAAAGTGGGTTCACTATATTTTTAATGGCTAATTTTATGTTTCTTCTTTTTAGAATATCACCAAGAATTTGTCTTACATATGCGAATAGACTTCTATGAATAGTATAAGGAGCATCGACATCTGCTGTAATTATATTTTTAAAATATCTTGTTTTGGGATTGATATAAATTCCAAGGTCTTGCAAGCAAGCTTGTAAAAATATTACATATTCATTAACTAAGGGTCTGTGCAAACAGTTATTTTTACCCATCCAGCTTGATTCAGCACCAAATCTATCATGTGTGCTCTTTGTAAAATCCAGGCATTCCTCATATCTTGAAAGCAAAAAGAATATTGATCCAAAAATGTCAAAACCCAAGCTCATAGAGTTATCTTTAATCTCAATAGAATTATTTCCAAAAATCACTGGTATTTCTTGATGCATTAATAAAAAAGAATTTTTTAAAATAGAACTATCTATTGTTAAAGAATCTGCGAAAGGTAAATCATTACTTAACCAATTTTTTTCTAAAAATAAAAAGAAATTTGCATCAATTTTAAGCTCTTTATCTTCAGAAGAACCTTTAATACTAAAAAAATTTTGAGAATGAAAATTAAGGCTATAGTTTATTCCAAGAAATTCTTTAAAAACTTGTTCGATAACCCAATTAATTTCATTTTTACAAATATTTGGAGCTAAAATGTCTAAACAGAAACTAGAATTTTCTGAAATCATGACAAGTCTAATTGAGTTTCTTTAAGCTCTCCATCAACCACTCGAAAAATTCTATTACATTTAGATAGGATTTTATGATTATGAGAAATAATAAAAAGGGTCTTATCTTCACATAAAGCATAAACAGAATTAAGTATATCAGCTTCAAGTGCGCCATCTAGACCAGTGGTAGCCTCATCAAGAATCATAATGTCTCTTGTATGGTAGAGTGCCCTTGCAATACCTATTCTTTGCTTTTGCCCACCAGAAAGAAAAGATCCTTCATCACCAATAATAGAGTTTATACCATTCGGAAATTTAGAAAGTTCTTTTAAAAGTCCTGACTTTGAAATACTCTCATTCAAAAAATCTTTATCAAACTTACCCTCATTTAAAATAATATTTTCACATATTGATTCATTGAATAACGAAATATCTTGTGAGATAAATGATATTTTCTTCATCCAAGACTGGTTATTTGTAACATCTAAAATTTGTCCATCTATCTCTATGCTTCCCTGATTTGGAACTATTAAACCTGATAAAATGTCAATAAATGTAGTTTTGCCAGACCCGCTTTCTCCAATAATCCCAACTTTATCAGTTTTCTTTATATGAATATTTATATCTTTCAAGACCTTTATATCAGTTTCTGGATAAGAGAAACTTACGTTATTAAATACTATTGAATTATCGTATTCTAATCTAGATTGAATTATTTCCTTAGATTGGTTGTTGTTAAACTCTTTTTCTAGCTCATCTACAATATACGTAGCATTTCTCATATTACCAATTGAGGTTATTGTTTGATTAATGCTTGGCATTATTCTGATTGCAGCAGCTATATAATAACCAATCATTACGTATGCTTCATTATTTTGATATCCATAAAACCATACTGAAAACAAAACTAAAGAGACCATCACAGAAACTAAAACTGCTTCTATAAAATATTTAGGTAAAATTATAAATTTATCATGAAGTTTGATATTGTCAGCAAGGAAATTGACGTTTCTAGAAAATTTATTTAAATAATAAGATTCTTTACCTAAAATTTTTGATTCTCTTATACCTCTAACTGAGTTCTTAATATCTTCAATAAATACTTCACTTGAGAGAGCAGCTTGCTTGCCAGCTTCATATATCTTAGATTTAATTAAATAGATGTATCCAAATACAAAAAATGAAATTAAAAAAATGAATAATGGAAAAATAAATGGATTTTGGCTAAAAAGAAATAGGCATAAAAGAAGCAACATTATTGAGTCTGAGATTAATCTCATTACTGGAGTGTATATGCCTCTGATATAAGTATCGCAATGAACATTTATTTTGGTTGCAACTTTTGAGAACCCAGTCATAACAATATCTAAATAATCTGCATTAAGGTATTTCTTCATTAAAAAGATTCTCATATCTACTAAAATGCTATAAGAGATATTAAGCAAACTTATTTGAATCATAAATGCAGCAATTGCCTTGATAATAAAATATAAAACTATTATCCCTGACAGAATCATAATTATTGTTCCAGGGATATTTATTTCTAAGGTATGGAATAAGCTTAATACAAATGACTCACCTTCGGCTCCTTGAATTATTACAGATATTAATTGGCCTAAGAGGTAAACACCGAAAACATCAGCAACTGCAAGAGAAAAGAAAGAGAAAAAAAGAATTCCAGTGGTTTTATTAGATACTGGAGCAATTGTTAAATATCTTAAATAGGTAAACATTATTAATTTTAGGATTTGTCTTAAATAGCAGCAGTATTATACACTTTATTCTTTTCATAAATTGCATAACTAAATAAGATCAAAAGAATATAGTCTTTATAATAAAAGAAGAATATATCGCCTGTAAAAGCTCTTGCAAAAAACAATATTAATAGTCCTAAGAGGAAAAAATCTCTTTTTATCAAAACTAATGCTAGTGCGGTGAAGTAAAGTAAAATTATAAACAATGCTGCAAATCCAGATTCTTGATTTAGTCTTATAAATGAATTCTCATATTGAATTTGCATTTTATCAGGATAAGCAGCCAACCAAGTATCTTTGACACATTCAGAAATTAAATCGTTATGCCCATAAAATAGTGTTAAATAATCAAAATTAATAATATAACAATTCCACACAAAAAGTCTTAAATTTTCGTCATAAGGATTACTATCGTTGATGTCGATAGCTACAGCTACATTAATACCCCTGGATAATATATCATTTAAAAAATAAAAATTTGATAAAAAATCGATAGTCTGCGACGGAAGAAAAGTAACAGTAAAAATTACTGGAATAGCAACTAAGAAAATAAAAAATTTACTACGAAAATTTTGTCTTGAGTTAATTTGCATTAACGAAAATAAAAAAATGAATAACGCCATCACTATTTGAGTTCTTCCAATAAGCAATAATACTAAAAATAAAAAAAATAGATTTAGATTTAAATCTGGTTCTTTATTATTCTTTAAAATAAGCATGGTCCATAAAATAATAATAAAAAGGCCGGCATCATGATAAGAGAATCCTATTCCTGAATTTCCTGAGACATTGCCTGTAGCAATTCTCAAGATATAAAATATTGTGAATACTATAATACTTGAAGCAATTGCAAATGTTTTAAAATTTGGGATTGAGAACTTTATAAAATACGATGCTATACCAAGACTTGATAATAATTTTATAATATTGCTGATATCATAAGATTGAACTAAAACCATAACCACAAATAAAGAAATTATAAAAAAGATAGTAGTAATAAAAATTGCAAACAGTGGTTTAAATATTTTGCCATCCATTATCGAAACTATTAAGAGATAGTTACCAAATATATAAGTTAATGGAAGAAGATTTATTGACGAAACATCATAAATTATTTGCGCTAAGAATGGCCATAAGATAGCAGCATAGAAAATTAAGTCAGAACTAAAATAAAAAAAATTTTCTCGATTTTTAAATGTGACTTTAGGTGACGTATAAGTTGTATAACCTAACATATTAAATGCTTGTTCATAGCGATATTGTTATGAAAAAAGTCGGATTAGTGAATAATGCCAACAAGAATTAACCTTGATGAATTTTCATCTTGAGGCGTCCCTCCGTGGATACCTGACTGGTTTGATATTATTAAATCACCAGCTTTTCCGCATATTTCAATAGCCTGAGAATCTAAAGTAAAACTTGAATCTGTCAATAAGAACAGTCTAGATGACAGTTTATTTATTAACATATTGAATAATGAAAGAAAGGTTCTCTTGTGGGACTTAGGCACATAAGTATATGGCCCATCATTGCTATTCAAAACATCTGTTAAATATAAAAATAATTTAAATTCTTTAGTTGGTGTATCAATATGAAGGCCTCTAGGATCAGTTTTAGTTTTGTTAAAATAGAAATTGATAGATTGAAAGGAAAGTTTTGAATCTATAGTTTTAATTATTTTATTAAGTAAAGTATTCGATTCAAAATCTTCAAAAATTTTTTTATTCTTTTGCGGAACTATTTTTTTAGCGTGAAAAATATCAATGAGGCCTGAGTCATCTCCAATGTATCCATCTACATTTTTTCTTCCCCTGATATTTATTAAAGTTGATTTTTTATTCAAAAAACTATCATAGCCTTTAATTTTATATGGCTCTTTTTGAACAACACAACCATCATCAAACTCATGATACTCCTTGTCTAAAACTAAGTATTTAGAAGAAATATAATCAAAAATTTCTTGTCCGTGAATTTTCGTGCTATCTCTATCCATGAAATCTTTTAAAACAACTAATCCAAATTTATTAACTTTTTTACTTACTTCGGTAATTAAATCTGGATTGCTTGGATCATAATTCACCTCTAAGTCAGATAAAGATAATTCATGAGAATAAAATCTTGAAAATATTTTGTGAGTCCTATTCGATAGCCAGTCTGGTAATATTCTTACATCTGGCGTTTTTAAAAAAACATATAAAATAGACTTTTTGATAAAATTTGAAGTTTCATTCAACATCGTAAAAATTTCCTTTTTTTCTTTCTTTACATAGTATTAGTACTTATTGTACACATAGTATTAGTATTTATTTTACAAAATTAATTGTATCTAACTTTTCTAAATGCTTTTTAACTAATAATATGCGGTCAGTATATTTCAAATATGCATTATCATCAAAATTATATATTGATAATTTTATACAACTAGTTATTTGAGGAATTGTAAAGAAAAGTGATGAGGGAAAAATAGAGCATACATATTTAGGAAATGTATTTGCATTAATAATGAAGTTTTCAAAAATTGTATATTTTGAATCATTGTCAAATAAAGTCATATTAAACTTATCAATAAGATATTCTGAGCACCAAATAGGCTCTCTTGGGTGAGGTCTATAAATAACTTTTTTTATATTGTATTTATCTTTATGAAATTTTATCAATCTTAATAACGAATACTCGGTATTTTTCATATTTAATAAATTTGAATCAAGCGCATTGCTACCAATAATTAACAAATCATTTGTATACGTAGGGTTTTTATTTTTTAAATTTTCTTTATCGCTAAGATTTACCTTAATTGTTTCTAATACATTATTAGATATACTCATAAAAGAAATAATTTTATATTTCTTATTTTTTAAAAAAAAATAGTGTTTAAATAGTTTCCTTGCTATGAAGCTTTTATCATTATTAAAATAATCTACTCCTTGAATAGAAAATGCTAAAGTTTCGAACCCATCTTCTAATAGATACTTATTTTGAGCTTTTAATTTCTTATATAAAAGAACCAATAAATTTACCCCAATAGTTCCAACATAGAGATTTTTGATATTAATATTTTGTGTCTTAAGCTTAATAAATAAATAATTCTTAAATATATTAAAAAATCTAAATGATTTTTTTATTATGAATACTTCAGAGAATACTTCCCTTGCTTCTAGTAATTCTGAGTCAGAAAATTTGATTGGCTCATGAAAAATAAAAGCAATAGATTTTTCGTTAGATTGCTTTTGGAGATTAACAGCATGAAACATTGGCAGACTGCTGTTAATTAGATATATATTCACTATTATTTGCTGCCGCAATCTTTCAAATATTTTGCATATGAGGTATTAAAATATCTTAAGCTAATTTTATTTAAGTCTTCTTTTGTAATCCATTTATTTAAAAAGGCTAATTCTTCTATACATGCTACCTTCAATCCCTGTCTTTTCTCAATCAATTGAATATATCTAGCTGCATCTAGCATTGCATCGTTAGTTCCAGTATCTAACCAAGCGAAACCTCTTCCAAATTCAAGAGCTAAGAGGCTATTTTCATCCATATATTGCTGAAGTAATGATGTAATTTCAAGCTCATTTCTTGAAGATGGATTAATTTTTTTAGATTTTTCAATACAGCTATTATCTAAAAAATAAAGGCCAGTAATTGCTTGATTTGATTTTGGATCTTTTGGCTTCTCCTCAATTTTTAAAGGCATTCCGTCATCGCCTCTTGTTAAAACACCAAACCTTGATGGATCATCAACTGGATAAGTAAAAATTGAGCATCCAGAAGACCTTTCCATGGCTTTATTAATTAATGGAAGAAATCCCATTCCATGGAAGATATTATCGCCTAAAACTAAAGCTACATTTCTAGAACCAATAAAATTTTCTCCAACTATGAATGCATCAGCAATTCCTCTGGGTTCGCTTTGAATCATGTATTGAATATTCATTCCAAGATGTGCGCCATCGGCTAGCAATACTTTGTATTGATCAATATGTTCTTGATTTACAATTAATAGTACATCTCGAATTCCAGCATAAATTAATACAGACAATGAATAATATATGAGCGGCTTGTCATATACGGGAAGAAGATGTTTTGATGTTACTAGTGTGTGTGGTGATAGCCTTGTCCCGTTACCACCAGCAAGAATTATACCTTTCCATTTCGACATTATTTTAGCTACTCCTTTTTCCACCAAGTAGGATTATTTAAGTACCATTCTACTGTTTTTTGCAAACCTATATCAAAATTTGTACTAGGCTTCCAATTTAATGTATTTTTTGATTTAGTGATGTCTAGTGCATACCTGATATCATGTCCAGGTCTATCAGAAACATACTCAATTAAGGATTCATAATCAAAACTATCAGATGGTTTATTTTTATTTAATATTTGGCAAATCTTTTTTGCAACATCTATATTTTGGATCTGATTATTTCCTCCAAAGTTGTAAGAATTATTTGCCTCTCCTTTATAAATAAGACTAATCAGTCCATCTACATGATCCTCGACATATATCCAATCTCTTATTTGTTTTCCATCTCCATATATGGGTATTTTCTTTTTATGAAGGGCATTTAAAATTATCACTGGGATAAGCTTTTCAGGATACTGATAAGGGCCATAATTATTAGTACAATTTGAAATGATTGTTGGTATTTTATAAGTACGATTCCAGGCTTTAACAAGCATATCTGAAGAAGCTTTAGATGCAGAATATGGTGAGCTAGGATTATATGGGGAAGATTCTGACGGCGGGAAATCATTTAGTCCAATGTCCCCATATACTTCATCAGTTGATATATGATGAAAAATAAAATCTGCATCAAGCAAGTTCTTATTTTCTCTTGCAATTTCGAGTAGATTATAAGTTCCTAGAATATTTGTATTAACAAATGCTATTGAATCTTTTATTGATCTGTCTACATGTGATTCAGCGGCAAAATTAACAATTCTAGTGGGTTTAAAATCAGTAACTGCAGCTTGAATATCTGTAAAATTAGATATATCTAGTCTTGAGAATTCATAATTAGGACTATCGCTATTGGGTATATTATTTAAATTTCCAGCATAGCTAAGGTTGTCAATATTAAGAATCTTATAGTCAGTTGTCTCTAGAATTCTTCTAATAAAAGCTGATCCTATAAAACCTGCTCCTCCAGTGATTAAAATTTTCATAATTTTCTATGCTTGATTTGAATAAAATAAAGATTTTAGTTTCATCTTTAATTTAACATAAATGGAATATGATTTTTTAATGAGGTCAGCTAAATATACTTTTATTTTAAGTTTAACGGTCAAAATAGTACTAATATTGATTCTTGAAGAAGCTAAAAGCCAATCATCATATGAGTACTCATAGCTATATTTAAAAAAGGCTCTATTTGCATACATTTTTTTGAGTACTGTAATGCCTGCTCTTTTTTGATCGAGGATAATTAAATTACTTGAAATAATTTGATTATGTACTTCTTTAATTATCTTGCTATTGTCAAATTCATTAATCATTTCAAATCTGTAGTATTTTTTAAAATAATTAGTCCATATATAAGTTTCAACTGACCATTTAATCTCAGGAAGATTAAGTTTTTTATAAACAGCTGGAATTAACTCATTATTCTTGTATGTCATGTCCTCAAGATTGACTACAGAACAAGAAAATAATTTTTTTACCTCATTGGTGGTTCCTAATATAAACCAATCACAAAAATGAAGATAAGCTGGAAACAAAGAAGGTTTTTTAGAGGACTCATTGCTAATTGCAAGCAAGGGCTTATTAAGAAAAAATTCTTGATTAAGTTTGTGTGAATTTTTTAATGCATTATTGTAATTCTCTACGAGATTATTATTAACTAGAACAAGATCAGACCTTACCTTTAACGAAAAACTTCTTGATGCATTATTTAGACCATTTTTAGAGCTTACAATTTGTCTATTAAAATTATGTTGAGCTCTGCCACCAAATCTTGAAAAATCTATGGGTCCAGGATCATCAGATATTACTACTTTATCATGACGAGAAGCGAAGTTCGCGTAATCGTTCCATGTAGAAATAATTATTTCTGCTTTGGGTAAAAATAACTCATATGAATGAATAATCTTGGAGGTTTCTTCTAATGATGATAAGGCTCCTTGAATTACTATGCTTAGATTAGATCCATCTGATTTAATTAAATCAAGCATACTTTATTTAATTATTATATGCCTCATAAATTCTTTCAATTATCTCAACAGTTTTAAGGCCTTCAAATGAATTCGTCACAATTTCATCTTTATGCATCAATACATTTACAACGTTCTCATAAACCTCGCCATGATTTGACATAGAACCCTGATACTTACCATATTGGTTTGCATCATTACCAATCTCGTGTACAAGTTCAAATCCATTTGTATTCTGGTAATCAACTTTATTTAAATATTGTCCTCCAATCTTGATAGTGCCTCCTTCTGAAAATATCGTGATTGATCCTTCCATATTGCAATCATAAGAGTTTATGGTGTGATGTATTGTTCCTAAGGCGCCTGAACGAAATTTAAAAGCGACAACTCCGGTATCTTCAAACTCTATTGATTCTTTGTGATTGAAATTATCTGAAAATCCCTTAATAGATTCTATATCTCCAAATAACCAGTAAATTAAATCAATAAAATGGCTGTATTGTGTATAGAGTGTTCCTCCATCCATCTCTAGAGACCCTTTCCATAAGTCGTCTTTGTAATAATTTGGATTTCTATTCCAAAAACAATTAAGCTGGACGCTGTATATTTTACCTAATTTTCCATCTTCCATAGCATCTTTTAGAACTTTAACTGGGGGATTGAACCTGTTCTGTTTAACTATGAATAATCTTTTATTTGCTTTCTCAGATTCTTTTATCATTTCTCCTGCATCATATGCTGTTAAAGCCATAGGTTTCTCACAGAGAACGTGACAACCTGCTCTTAAAGCCTTAATTGTATGTTCAGCATGAAGCCCATTAGGGGAACAAATGCTAATAACATCTGGTTTCTTTTTTGAAACAAGAAGTTTATCAATAGAATCAAAACACAGCGATTCATCATCTAAAATATTTTTACATCTCTTAATATCAATATCGCAAACAGCATTCAAAGAAGCAATTTTTTTTATATGCCCAGCATGTCTATTACCAATTTTTCCACATCCAACAATCCCAAAAGATAAATTTTTTTTTGTCATAAAATAAAAATCTCCACCTTAATCATTGTAAGCAATTGCATAAATGGATTCATAATCTCTTGACTTTAAATCTAGCGAGGCATCGAATTCTCTTAACTCTACATTATTAAATCCGCCTTTTTTAATGGTGTTTATTAAATTTTCTTTATCGAACATATAGCAATGTTCTCCATCCATATATACCTCATAATTGACTTGATCCATACACGATCCTGTATCAATTATTCCTTTTTGATACATATCCGCAACTGTCTTGAAATTTCTATTCTGGTTATAAGCATCAAGATATAATTCTGCATTTGGAACGCATACTGAAAATATACCTTTGCTTTTTAAAACCCTCTTACATTCACCAATAAACTTTATAAGTTGATTATAGGGTATATGCTCAAGCATATGAGATGTATAAATAACATCTACTGTCTTATCTTTTAGAGGAATACCATTTCTTAGGTCATAGTTTATATCTGCTCCAAAAAAATCGACGGTGGTAAAGCCATTTTTACCTGATTTTACACCCGAGCCTAATTCTAGCTTTATTTCTTCTGATTTAGATAGTTTAAACCATTTATATGGGGCGGGTATTTGTTGAAAAAAGATATAAAAAAACCTTACAAAGCTGTAAAGATTTGGGAATCTTTTTAGAAGGTTGCGTAGTTTATTCATTTTTTTCTAGTTTATTCATTTAATGTTACCAATTATAAATTAACCATACAAAAGCTGGCTTATTCTCTCTAAAAAAACATCCTCAGAATGCAAAGTTCTAAATTTTTCATTATTGAGGCTGCTAATTTTACTATAAAGTTTCGTATTAGTGGTTAATTTTATTAGAGCCGATGCTAATTCTTCAGAAGTATTTTGTTGCATAATTAATCCGTTTTTACCGTCTTCTATAAGAGTAGGTATTAAGCCTATACTAGTTGAAATTACTGGAAGGCCGCATGACATAGCCTCTATAATGCTAATTGGTTGCATTTCATAAATATAGCTTGTAGGCAGAACAAAGATATCATTTTTAAGATATGCTTTGTACTTGTCTTCTCCCCATAAACCTTCTATATAAATAACATTCTTACTAAGATTATTTTTTGTGATGTAATCAAAGAATTCTTTTTTTTGTTGTATTTTGGAGCTTTGCTCACTTTTTATATCTATGAATTTTCCAACAAATGTAACTATCACGTCAATATCCAATTCTTTTTTAAGTATAGGTATGCTTTTAAGGAGCACGTTATAACCTTTAGAGTAAATCATATTACTCAGATAAATCACTCTAAGGACTTTTCTTTCGCGTGAAATATTTTCTTTTCTACTTAATCCTTCCGGTAAGTCAGGAGCAGAATTTGGAATAATTTTGAAGTTATTAGTGAAGCCTTGATCTAAAAAGAAGTTTTTTACAATATCTCCCTCCACAATGATGTGTTTAGAATTTCGAAATAATATTCTGATTAGAGTCTTGACCATGGAATTTTTAGATTTGTAAAATGCAATATAATTACCTAATTGATGTAATATTATTTTTTTTCTTTGCATAGAAGCTAATAATATGAACATGAAATCTCTTAAAAAACCTACGTTTGAGGGAGAAATAAATAGATAGACTAAGCCCCCTTCTTTTTTTGAAATTTTTAAAAATTTAAATCCCTGCTTTAATATAAAAAATGATCTTTTGATAGAGAAACCACCAACTCCCCTGTTAGCTATATCATTTTTTTGAAATATATTTATTAAATAAACTTTTACATCTTCAGCGTCAAAAAAATATTTATGAACTAACCTTAAAACAGTTGATGGTCCTGATCTAGAATTTGAATTATCTGAGGGTAATTCGCCTATAAGTGTTATTTTTTTCAACTTCTTAAGGGTAAGCGGGATATGACTTCTAAAAATTTTGCAGTCAACAATTCATCGTTATTATTAGAATATAAAAAATTTGACTCTAAAATATTGAGGAAATGATCATCTGCTCCAATTTCTATTTCTTTTCTTGATTTATTACAGTCAAAATATGTTACAAAAGATTCATAGTCATGTGGCTTTGAAAAAATCCTGTTAAATACATATTCGCCATTTTTTAATTTTATCTTAAAAAAATTTTCATAACTACTTCCAAGTCTCCATTTAGTTGTTGCAATAAAATTTTTATATTTAAAAAATACATCTCCTCCGGTATCAATATTAAGTTTTGAATTAAAATAAGTTTCTCCTGATAAACCATCCGGTTCTCCAAATAGAGATAAGATTATTGAAACTGGATAATATCCAATATCAAGCAAAGCTCCTCCTCCTAAATCTTTTTGATATCTGAAGTCATCCAAAGGAAGCGAGGGTATACAAAAAGATGTTTCTATGGATACAATGTTTTTCAAAGAAGAATTAACTAATTGACTCATATAATGATACTGTTTATGAAATTTATATATACATACTTCTGAAATTTTTACAGAATTTTCTTTAGCTAATTTTATTAAATTTTTTGTATCCTTAAGCGAATTTGTAAGAGGTTTTTCGCATAAAACATCAAATCCATTCATAATTGATTTTTTTGACCACTTGTAATGTTCTGAAGTTGGGTTAGCAATATATACTAGGTTTGTATTTTTATGATTAATCTTTGTGAATGATTCATCAAGTGTTATAAATTTAATATTTTTGAACTCTTCTCTTGCTAAATCACACACCTCTCTTCTGACGATAAAAGATAGATCTAAATTATTACTCCTGGATATAGCTGGAAGAATATTTTTTTTTACATGATTGCCAAAGCCAAATATTGCAATTTTGATCATTTTATAATGCTGACAACAGGTTTCTTAAATGAGGAGCAATAATCGCATCTTCAATTTTAATGGCTTTTTTTATGTCGTAAAGAGTGACCCACCTATACAACTTTTTATCAAAAATTATTTCCTTAGCAGGGTCTACTTCAGCAAGCATTACTTTATTTCTTTTATTGAAAAGTCTTCCCCCATCTTCCGACATCCACTGTGAAAAAATAACTTTTGCTGCATTTTCTTCTGGATTGATAAAGTATTCTGAAAACCTTACTGGCTCTCCTTTATGGGCTCTATTAATATTACTAAAAGTTGCTTGAAGAGTGCTACTCACTTGAACAATATTATAATTTCCTGGCTCTTGTTTAGCTTCAACTAAATAATGAGGAAGTCCATTTATTTTTTTTCTTAAAACCCCAAGAATTCCACCATCATCACCTACTTGTCTTAAAAATGGTTGATCCCATCCTGAATCTACCTCTCGTGTTTTTGTTCCAGAAATTCTATAGCAATTAATTTCATAAAATTCTCCTGAAGAGTGATAAAACTTTTTATTATCACTGCTAAATTTCCATTCATTGCAGTCATTAAAGCTAATAAGCTCTGTAGTCATTGAGCATGCTTTTAAAGACCTTTTATACCATGAAGTAAAGCTCTTATATGTACTAGGTTGAGGGTTGTAAATTGATTCAAATTTAAATTCACTAAATTCATCAATATTTAAGCCTTGTGCGGTCAAACTTTCTAAATAAGTCTTTAGAGCTTCATCATATTTATATACTTTCATTATCTTTATTTTTAACAATTTTAATAAAATCTTCGTAATCCCTGATTACATAATCAAATTTATATTCTCGGTCACACAGCACTGTAACTACACAATTCTTACTAAAGTTTTGCATTGTCCTCCAGACCATTCCATCAAGGTAAAGACATGGACCATTATCAGTCAAAGTTATAGATTCTTTTTCGTAACCGTTATCTAGGTTGATCTTAAATGATCCAGATGTACAAATTACTAACTGATTTAGCTCTTTATGTGCGTGATGTCCGCGAAGGGCATCATCAGAAAACTTATTTAAAATAAAAACTCTTTTGATGTCAAATTCAAAGGATTGTCCATATTCAACTACAGAGAGTGAGCCAGCTTCTTCTTTAAAATAAGAAACTTCTTTTAATTCCCAGCTTTTAAATTTTTTCATTAAAATCCATAGATTTATAACTTAATAACTATTAAAAATAGTTTATTATTTAAAAAAAAGATAATTATGATTATCGTAAGTAAAAGATTTAAACCCTAATGATTCAATTCTCTTGACACATGAAAATGTATCTACTTGATTATATTCTGGAATGCAGTGGTGGTGAAATTCAACAAATAATTGATCCACTCTATCTAAGTCTCCTTCTTTCAGGCTATCTATTAAGTCATACTCTGCACCCTCAATATCAAGTTTAAAATAATCTACTAAGGATATCTCATGCATCTCAAGCAAACTGGGAATTGTCACGCATTGAACTTCATATGAATTAATTTGATCATTTAAAACATTTGTATGGTCATCTCTTAGTGAGCCACTTTGATTTTCGAGACTTTCGTAGAAAGTGATTTCCTCATTATTTTTACCTATAGCAAAAGGAAGATGAGTAAATTTACCTTCCCACTTTTTTTCTAATTTTTTTAATGCTGGAAAATGCCTTTCAGTTGGATCAACTCCATAACAATTTACCGAATAAGTATCAATCATGAATTCAGATAAATCTGCATCTTCTGCACATCCAACATCTATTACAACGCTATGCTGATCAAGGCCTTTTCTATATACGAAACTATTTGAGTAGTTCTCAACATCTATAATCCCATTAGATTCAGCTTCTCTATATTTAATTGCTTTCTGATACAAGTATATAACTTTCTTTTTTATTAATGAGGTAATTTTTAATTTGGTCATAATTTACTTTCCTAATATCCTTTTTCTTTTAATAATGATTCTCTCTTTGCTTCTCTTAAATCAAACTCAACCATCTCTTCAGCCAGTTCACTGAATGAGGTTTTTAGTTTCCATCCTAACCTTGATTTAGCAAGTGTAGGATCACCCAACAATGACTCAACCTCAGAAGGTCTAAAGTATCTTTTATCAACTGCAACAATTACTTTCCCCTCACCATTTCTAGCAACCTCTGACGGACCTGTTCCACTCCAAGTTAATGCAATGTCTAGAATGCTTGCAACTTTATTGACAAAATCTCTCACGGTATATTGCTCTCCACTTGCAATACAAAAGTCTTCAGGAATATCTTGTTGTAGCATTAGCCATTGGGCTTCAACATAGTCTCTGGCATGACCCCAGTCTCTTTTAGCATCTAAATTTCCTAAATATAGACAATCTTGCAATCCTAGGCTTATTCTCGAAAGAGCTCTTGTAATTTTTCTAGTTACAAAGGTTTCACCTCTAACTGGAGATTCATGATTAAATAAAATACCGTTGCAAGCGAAAATGCCGTAAGACTCTCTGTAGTTAATAGTAATCCAATATGCATAAAGCTTTGCAACAGCATATGGACTTCTAGGATAGAATGGAGTTGTTTCTTTTTGCGGCACCTCTTGGACCAACCCATACAATTCAGATGATGATGCTTGATAAAATTTAGTCTTTTTTTCAAGACCCAAGAGTCTGATTGCTTCCAAGATTCTTAAGGCTCCAAGCGCATCAACATTTGCGGTATATTCAGGCTGATCAAAGCTGACTGCAACATGACTTTGAGCTCCCAAATTATAAATTTCATCTGGCTGGATTTCTCCTATTAACCTGGTTAAATTTGCTGAATCAGTTAAATCGCCATAATGTAAAGTAAAAAGTATTTCATCTTCATGAGGATCTTGATAAAGATGATCTATTCTAGATGTATTAATAACTGAAGACCTTCTTTTAATGCCATGAACTGTATATCCTTTTTTGAGTAGGAAATCAGCAAGATATGAGCCATCTTGACCTGTAATACCAGTTATTAATGCTACTTTGTTTACTTTTTCAATCATTTTCTATCCGATAACATGAAATGCCTATAAGCTAAGTTTATACCAGATTCAATACTTATGCGTGGCATCCATCCTGAACCCTTTATCAAATTCGAATCAATTAATTTTTTCATAGTTCCATCTGGCATCGAGGTATCAAATTTAATCTCTCCTCTATAACCAATAATCTTTTTGATGAGATATGAAAGGTCTTTAATTGAAATATCAACACCATTTCCAATATTTATGTGACTACACATCGGACTAGTAAGATTCTGATAATTATTTCTATCTAGATTCATGACGTGAACACAAGCGCTTGCTAGATCATCAACATATAAAAATTCTCTTCTTGGTTCTCCACTACCCCAAACATCAACGAATTTGTCTTCATTAATTTTAGCTTCATGAAATCTTCTAATTAAAGCAGGTATTACATGGCTATCTTTAGCATGATAATTATCGCCCTCTCCATACAAATTACATGGCATCACACTTCTAAAATCTGTATTATGTTGACGATTGTATGACTCACACATTTTAATTCCAGCAATTTTCGCTATTGCATATGGCTCATTAGTTTCCTCAAGTTTTCCAGAAAGAAGCATTTTTTCACTAATTGGCTGATTTGAATGCTTAGGATATATACAACTTGAACCTAAATATAATACTTTTGTAACTTTTGATTTGTAACATGAATGTAGAATATTTGATGTAATCATAATATTGTTGTAAATGAAGTCAGCTGGATAAGTATTATTGGCATAAATTCCACCTACTTTTGCAGCGGCAATATAGACCTCATCTATTTCATTTTCTTTAAAAAAAATACTGACTTTTTGTTGATCAACTAAATCGAGTTCCTTGCTTGAAGCATTTAAAAGCTCTATGCTTTTATCCTTCGAGAGGCTTCTTGCTAAAGAGGAACCGACCATTCCATTTTGGCCTGCTATAAAAACTTTTTTCAAAATTATTTCCTATTGGGAATATATAGAAAATGAGCTAATAAAACATATATAATTGATAGCAAGCCTCCTGTAAATGTTATAAGTATGCATATTATAGACCTAGTTGGGCCAGCTTTTTTCTCAGGTACAAAAGGTGAGTCAATCGGAATAATAATATATTCATCTCTAATATTTGATAGCATTTGCTTCCTTAATTGAATTTCATAAAGTTTACTTACTACATCCTTAAGATTATTATTTAAGTTGAATTCAGCTTGATTATTTAAGTAGCTAATAGCATTAGCGGACTCATTCATATCAAATTCTTTTATCAAAAAATTAACTTCCTTTATTACACTCTCTAATAGGTGTGAAGCAAAAAAAGGAGAGATATGCTCAACAGTCAAAGAAATAAAACCAGACTTTCTATCTTGGGTCAGAGTTAACATATTATTAACAAAAATCTGATGAGCCTCTAAATAGCTTGGTACTTTTTTATATGGATATACAGGCTCTCTGACCCACTCATTTTTAATAGAATTAAAAATTTTATCATCATAAATAATCTCTTGGGTCTGACTATCAAAATTCTTTGTAGCAATAATTCCTTCTAACACTCCATCGATAGTTATTAGATGTTTCATAAATTCCCTAGATTTTATGGTCTCCATAACAAGTGAAGCTTTATCCTTGCTGGTCACTTGAGGGATATCTATGTCTGCTAAAGAAGCAAGGCCGCCATATCGAGAAGCAATAGAGTCCATTCCAGAACTCTCATCTTGGATGACATTTAATAAAGCTTTTGATTGATAATAATTAGGTATAGAAAGAGCATAAAAAACAGAGAATGCTGCAAAAAAACTTGTTAATAAAATAATTAACAATTTTCTACCCCATAAGATACTAAACAAATAAGAAAGATCAATCTCATTAAGTTCGTTTTCTATTTCAGCTTTATTATGCATAATTTTTAGAGATATATATTTATATGTATTTTATATTAATTTAAGTGTAATAAAAATTAATCTTTGCTGAATGGCCTTATAATTTAATGATGGACAAAGTAAAAACTGAGGTTTTAATTATTGGAGCTGGAATTATTGGTCTTGCATGCGCCAAGCATTTATCTGAAATAGGATTTGAAACTATTGTTGTTGAAAAGTCCAATATTATTGCTGATAGTGTCTCATCTAGAAACTCAGGTGTTATTCACTCTGGCATTTATTATAAAAATAATTCATTAAAAGCAAAATTTTGTGTTGATGGTAAAAATAAACTTTATGAATATGCATCTAAAAGAAGAATTAATCATAAGAAAGTTGGCAAAATAATTTTCGGATCTTCTGTTCAAGAAGATCAATTAATTAAACTTTATGAGAATGGTATTAATAATGGTTTAAAAGAATTAAGTATCCTGAATTTCTCTGATCTTAAAAGAATAGAACCAAATATAAAAGCTGAGATTGGATTATTGGTTGGTGATACTGGGATTATTGATGTAACTGAATATGCCTTAGCGATGGAAAATGATATACAAAAAAATAAATCATACATCTCCAAAAATACTATTTTTAATGGAGTAAATATTAATAATTCATACTTTTGTTCAGAAGTTAGCACGGGATTAGAAAATTTTATAATAGAATCTAAATTCTTAATTATTGCATGTGGTCTCGAATCTTATAATGTGTCACAAAGAATTCCATTCCTAAAAAATAATAAGAAGATCAAAAAATTGAATCTGACTAAAGGTCATTACTATAAAATTAATGGTAAATATCCATTTAATCATCTCATATATCCACTTCCAGGAAAGTTTGGTCTGGGAATACATTCATCCTTTGATTTATCTGGGAATACAAGATTTGGTCCAGATGCAGAAAAAATAGATAAAATCGACTATTCATTCTCTCTTGGATCTAAAGAGAAATTTATAGAAAAGATAAGTGAGTACTGGCCTGAAATTAGAGAAAAAAAATTATATGAAGACTATATTGGAATAAGGCCTAAAACTCAGCCTGCAGATGGTTCTTTTGAAGATTTCTCGATACTAACTAATCTCGATCACGAAATTGATAACTTATTTTTTCTTCAGGGTATAGAAAGTCCTGGTCTAACAAGCAGCTTAGCGATAGGTGAATATATTAGTAATTTAATTGCAACTTGAGTGGTACCCGGAGCCGGACTTGAACCGGCACACCATTTCTGGCGAGGGATTTTAAGTCCCTTGTGTCTACCAATTCCACCATCCGGGCATAAGGTAAGGGAGAATTATAACTTCTTATTAAAAGAAATTCCTTGATCTTTCTCTCTTTTTTCAAGAGATTTATAAGATGATCTTATTTTGTTATTTATATCTATTGCTTCGTTTAGAAGAGAAAAATCACTTTCCATAGCTTGCGAATATCTAACAAGAGCTGCTGTATCTTTTGGAAAACATGCTCCACCAAAACCCATTCTGCCATCATGACCTGGCACGTCCATATGCGAATGACCTATTCTTGAATCTAACGAGATGGCAGCTATAAAATCTTCCCAAGATATATTTGCTTCCATCTTTGAGAAAAGCTGAAATACTTGATTAAAAAAAGTTACTTTAAGCGCTAAAAAAGAATTGATTGTATATTTTATTAAAGATGCTGAATATATATCGGTATAAATATAATTTTCTGTTTCGCATATTGCATAATCACTATATATTTTTGCAGCCTTTTCTGCATAAATCTTCTCTCCCCCAAAGATAAGAGCTGGAGAATTTATAAAATCATCCAGAGCATGTTTTTCCCTAAGAAATTCAGGATTGTATATAGTTTTAGGATATATTTCTAAAATCTCTCTTAAAGCCTCAGGGGTGACCGTACTTTTAATTACAACCAAATTATTCTGGCAAAATCTTTTTATATCTGAAAAGACATCTCGAATTATTGAGATATCAATTGATCCATCATCAGACATGGGAGTTGGCACGCAAACAAAAATAATATCTAAATTAATATCTTTTAAATCTTCAATGCTATTATTTAGTAATGGATCGATAATATAATTAGTACTCTTTAAGCTAAAGCCATCGTTTACTGCTTTGCCTACAAATCCGTTACCAATAATTCCAATTTTCATATTTAGTCTTACTGTTTAATTTTTATGAACATTTTCATTAGTGAATATTTATCATACATCCATAAATTGATTGCAATCTATTCTAGAGAGTTGATATTGATCTGTAATTTTTCCTTGTTTTTTATTATCAAACATTACCGCATCATCAATTTCTAATTCTTCCAAAATTTCCAATGTATCCTTGTTATAAGAACTTTTATAACCATATGGATAACAAAAACTCTTATAATCAATATCACAAATATTAGATAAAAAATCAAAGGAACTTTTAATCTCATTCCTTTGATCATCATAAGATAGCCTAGACATTACGCTATGACTAATAGTGTGTGATCCTATGAGGTTACCATCATTATTCATTTGGATAATTTCATCCTTCGTAAGATAATTTTCAGAAAAGAGAATGCTTTCATTAAAAAATTTCTTCATAAGTTGATCGAGAATTAAGTCTCTGTGTTTATACTTTAATATATAATTAAATAGTTTTCTAAGGTCACTAGCATCCTTTTTATAAACTGAAAATCTATATACATCCTTATCAAATTTTTGCAAATTGTCTTTATTTATCATTTCATCAGAAATTAATGATTTAGCTTCTTTTAATATTTTTGAAGCTCCATATTTTCCATTTAAAAAATGAACCCTTTGCACACCTAGCATCTTTTGATTGGATGAATATATACCTGTGGGGATATAAAAAGCCCCCCATAAGCCTCTAAGTTTTAATTCAGCAGCAGCATAATTAAAATGATCTTTAAGACCATCATCAAACGTTAAAACAACACCATCTGGATTATTTTTTGACTTTACTGCATCCATATAATCATTTTTTGAAATAAAGCCCCACTCTTTTTCAAAAAAGTCTAGTTGTCTTCTAAAAGTGTCAAAAGGCAAACTGTTGAAATTTGGGTATTCATCATTATCAGGACGAATATAGTGATACATAACATTAATCATATTATTTAGATTTTAAAATATTTTCTACTCTATGAAGGTCACCAAAGGTATCAATATCTATGCTAGAAACATCACCCACCAATCTATTGCCAATGTAAAAGTTATTCATTTTAGTAATTTATTTATATGTGTAAATTATATCTCTTTTTTTTT
>CESF01080696.1_pt1 | contig 28737 bp, 18 predicted proteins | sample 356331 | NCBI WGS metagenome assembly CESF01 (sample SAMEA2621779, study PRJEB7988) | marine metagenome | biome: marine biome (ENVO:00000447); feature: surface water layer (ENVO:00002042); material: "saline water (ENVO:00002010), including plankton (ENVO:xxxxxxxx)" | depth 5 m
ACCGCAGAGATATACAGGGGATGAGCACTACTACGAGATGGAAGAAAACTTTTTGGAGGAGCTAGAGACTTTACCTCCACTATATAGTGCTGGAATTATAATGCAGTTAGATAAACTAGCGAGTGAAATGCATGAAGAAAAAAAATACGCTGATGAACCAAGAAAGTTTGGTATGGTCGCAGGTGTTGTTGCTATGCAAGACCCTTTGTTTTTTAGTGTAGAATATCTTAACTCAAGAAGTATGTTTCCTTTGTTTTATAAATTTAATATAATATCTTCGGATGAATACTTAGACTACTTAAACCTAAACAAAACTATTGACTATGAAAACAATTGAAATAAAAGAATCCACAAAATTAAAAGCAATAAGAGATGAAGTCGTTAATAAATTTAATGCAGACATTACAAAGAAAAACAGAAACCGAGAGCTAGTGTATGGAAGAGCTGTTTATTATAAGTTATGCAAAAATTTAACCAGCCACTCTCTATCTGACATTGGCACATTTATATATAAAGACCACGCTACTGTGCTTCATGGTCTAAAAGTTTTTGAAACTTTTGAGTTAAACAATGATTATTATTACCTCAATGCTTATGAAGAAATGTTTAATAAATTAAAATTAAACTATGCAATCAATATAAAAAACCCTAGAGATTTAAAAACAAAATATTACAAGTATGTAAATGAAAACGTTAATTTAAAAGAAAAAAACAAATCCATGCGTATTCTAATTAAAAATGAATTTAAAGATATATTTAATGAGTCTCGAAAAGAGTTTGGGTATGTTCCGCAAACTGCATACTTGAAGCAAAGATTTGCAAAAATTAATGAAATGTTGAAAAAAATTTCATAACTTTAAGCTGCATTGATACTTATGTCTTATAACATAGATGACATTGAAAAGATTCTAAACTTCACGAGCTGGAGTAATAAAAGGAAAATAGATACTCTTTTTGAGATTGACGCTGACCTTTATTGTAATTTAGGTAGCGACTCTAATAAGACTGAAGTTGAAAAAGTAAAGAAACAGTCACGTAAAATTTACAAGGCTGTAAAAAGAATCGATGAGTACACAGGAAGGTTATTGTTAAGAGAACAGTAAACCTTAAAAAATGAATATAACACCGCTAGAGCAAAAGCGTCTTCAAAACATTAACTTTATAATGGAAGATATTCATGACTCAGTAAATCAAATATACGAAACATTGGTAGACCAAGAGTATGATGAAACTCGAAAGTCTATACTGACTCTTAATAGTAAATTAAAAACTATTAACGAATCAATAAACGATGAGCTATAAAGATTTCAGACCACGATTAAAAGGAGATAAAAAAATTGCATACGATAACCTAACTAAAAACGAGAGAAGGATTCTGGTTGTAGGAGATTTGCATGCACCATTTGAACTTGATGGATACTTAGATTTCTGTCAAGAAACTTACGCAAAGTATTTATGTAACCAGGTAATATTCATTGGAGATATTATAGACAACCATTACAGTTCTTATCACGAGACTTCCTCTGATGCGCTTGGTGGAGCTGATGAGTTAGACTACGCAATACAAACAGTGAGTCATTGGAACAGAGCTTTTCCAGAAGCTGATGTAATTATAGGAAACCACGACAGAATGGTAATGCGGAAAGCTCAGACCTCAGCTATACCAACTATGTGGATTAAATCTTACAACGAGGTACTGGGAACTAAATGGAACTGGGTGGAAAGAATAGTGTATGATAATGTACAGTACATACACGGTGAGGGTGGAACGGCTAGAACAAAAGCCAAAAATGATATGATGTCTACTGTGCAGGGGCACATACACACGCAAGCCTATATCGAATGGATGGTAGGTAGGAACTTTAGAGTCTTTGGTATGCAGGTAGGTTGTGGTATAGATACTACATCATACGCAGCTGCTTACGCAAAGCATTTTAAAAAACAAGCTATTGGTTGTGGCGTTGTTCTGGGTGGACACACAGCTATTAATTGTCTTATGAATCTGTAATGAATAAAAAACACTTGATAGAGTTTGTAGTGGTGATAGTAATTAACTTACTTATTTTTTACTCTTTCTATTTACTCCTCTTCTAGCTCTACGTTGCGTAAGTCTTCTACGAGTATTGGTCCTGGGGTGTAACCTGTTAGGAAGAGAATCTGGGTCAGATGTTTCTTTCTCAAACTCCTTAGCCATCTCTGGCTTGTTTATGTGCATCCATCTACGTTGTGCTTTACTTTGGAAAGGCATAATTAATCTATATCAAAATCTGTTTTTAAATCAAGGTCAAGGCTGGTATCAAAATCAAAATCTAATCCTTTACTTTTTTTACCAGAAGAACCAAACTTTAATTTCTTAGCTTTTTTCTGAGGCCCACTTATAGCATACTCACTAAAGTTAAATATTCTAAGCACGTCTTCTCCTGCCCCATCTGTTTCCCCATTGATTACTTTCTGCAGATTATTTACCCACCTTTCAATTATGCTATATGGTAAACCATTTCTATTTATAAAATCAAACATTTCTTTATTTGCTTTGTCATAATCAGATTGTTTACCCGACCTATAGGCTTTACCTAAAGCATTAACAATAACCATAAAATCTGTTGCTGTCTCAAAAAATGGAAGAGAATTTGTTTGCCTCCACCATGGTTTATCTTGATATGCATCAGCAAATTGAGTAAATACTTTACCCCAAAGGAACAAACCATTCATATTACCTATAAAAGCTGCTCTCATTAATGAGTCATCATCATCATCTCTTGGGTCTCTAGCAAGTCCTGGAAGTCCAAGAGATGTATATGCAAATAAAACAGGCATAAACGCATGATAAAATGCTAATTGAGAGAATGCTTGAACAACATTAGGAGCGTTTTTATTTTTATCACCTTTAGCAAATCTTTTTGCCGCTCTTATCATTTGTCTATATCCTGTTATTTCCCTTCTTAGGTATTGCTTTGGCGTTGTCAAAAACATGTTTAACCCACGAGAAAAAGGGTCTCTGTTTTGATGAACGTCCCTATCCTGTAAATCATAAGATTGCTGTGTTGACTTTACATCTTTTTCAAACTTTCTTATAGCATAATCTATAGCTTGCTGTTCTGTAGCGTTTGGATTTTCTTTTTGAAACTTAGCTTTATAAAAAGAATAATTAGGTAGACCTCCCATTAAAATTGCGCTTCTATCAGCTACTTTAATCATACCCATTAATATATCTATAGCAAAGTTTTGAGTTGTTTTTGGAATAAAGCTTTGAAATCTTTCCGGGCTATAAGTTTCTATATTACGCAGTATACTTGTTGCAGCTCTATCTTTTAGATAAACTGAGTTTTCTAATACTTCTCTATAAACTTTTAATTGTTGAGTTTTATTTTTTACAGCATATTTAATCCAGTTAGCTGGGCCAACTTCTGGCTCTAGGGCAAAAGTTGGTATGGATGTTAGCTGTTTTATTGCTATTGCAGGAGAAAGCATTAATCTAGAAACTTGAAAAACATTATTAAAAAAGTTAAGAATTTGTGTACCAAATAAATTTAATTGTGATTTTCCAGCCATGGCAATATTGTTAATCATATTATCAATTAACTTATAAAATTTTTCACCATGAATGCTTTCAATTATAATCTTAGCATCTTTGTTTGTAAACAATCTTGATATGGTTTGCAAATTTTCAGCATAAGCATCAAAATATTCCATGTCCTGCGTGTACTCCATCATTGCATCTACTAAGGTGCTGTTTTTAATTTTATCTTTGCTTTTAATTCTTAGTTTTGTATAGTTTGAGCCTACCGTAGCATTGTATTTACTAGCTCCTTGAAGCAAATGAAACTCTTCTGTTTTTTCTCCTTCTCTTCTAATAGGCCCGGCATAGTATTTATTATAAGGCATATCAGTGTAATAAATTCTTTTATATGTTTCATTAAACCTTTGATGCATAATAGGATAAAACTCATTGACCTGCCACTCACCAAATGCTCTAACTCTATCATCTAATTTTTCATTCATTTCTCGCATTACTCTTTGATACTGCTCACCATACATGTTTTTAAATGTTGGATGCAGCGCAGGGTCTTCATATTGAAAAACCATATACCCCATTTGTTCTTGAGATAATATAATTTCATTTTTCGCTAGAACATCTCTAAGATTATTTTTGTTTTCATCATTTCTATTATTATCATATTTAGCTTGAGCCGACTCAACCTCTTGTGGGTTTTTATAAAATATATTATCTGTTTGATTTAAATTTCTTAAAGTAAACCTATAATTTTTACCATAATATTTAATTAAATTTTCTTCCAGTAATTGTGAAAATTCAAGCATTCTGTTTTTATATTGCCTTGTAGATTCGTTAACCTTTGCTGTAACTATCTCTTGAAGCTGACCACCAAACACTACTCCAGGAAACTCTGCTAATTGGTCAATTAATCCTGTTAAATCTTGAGCAGCTCCAAAACCTATAACGTTACTAAAGTTTCTCATCAATCTTTTAACTTTAACAATCACGTTCTTGCTAACTTTTTCTTTATTTGCAATTCCTTCTCTTGTTTCAGAAATTTTTTCTACTTCTGTTTTAAAGTCTTTGTCATCGGGATTTAGTTCTTGATTTGTTGTTTCTTTAATAAGTATAGATAGGTTTTGCATATACTGTTTATGCTTTTCTTGTAGTATACCTGCCTGTATATCTCTACCTCTTACTACTATGTTTTCCAGTTGTGCGTATGCTCTTGTTAAGTTTTCAAGTCTTGAGATATCAGTGGGGTCTTGCAGCATTGCCTCATTATAATTCAGTGCGGTTGTAATGTCAGCAATCCTCATTAAAGTTTCTGGAGTCAACTCTTGGTTTTCTGTATCATTATTGCTTTCTAATAAACTTTTAAGCTCATCTCTTAATTTATCCTGTGTCTTCTCTATAACCTCAACATCAGTACTTGTTACGAGTAAAGATGCAATGGTTTTTAATCTTTTTTTTGTATCAACATCTATCTTAACACCTTTAGGTTTTCCCGAAACCACAACTTCATACTTACCGTTTAACAATCTTTTAATTCTATTAAGTACGTTTTTATTGTTAAGATTAGTTACAATTCCTTCTATTTCATCTACAATGTTTTCTAAGTTGTTTCCTTTTAAGTCTGCCGTACTTAGGTCTTGAATTTTTCTAACTATATCTATTACCTCTGATTTAGTAAACAAAGACTTAGGAAGATTTCTTCTTAATAAATTTATAAGTATCTGTTGTTGACTTTTAACAGTTGTAGCACTTTTCTTTTTATCTCTAAGACTTTGTCTAGCTTTTACTATTTGGGCAGTAACTGTTTGAGATGGTCTTGCTTCGAGTATACTTGTAAGGTCACTAAGCATTTGTGCTTGAACTGTTGATAAACCTTTTTTAGTTTTGGTCTCGCCTTTTACTTTATAAGTTTCAGCTAAACCTTTAAACTGTGGCCTTTCCATTAAATAATTAATAACTGAATCAGCTTCAGCCGTTTTACTTAAAGGTTTTTTCTTGTTAGCTTTTCTTTGTTTTAAAATAAAAGTTTCTAATTGTAAAAATAGTTTTGTTCCAGCAGCATCTCCAATCTTTTTAAAACTATCAGGCACTCCTCCTAATGTTAAAGACTGGATGTCTAATATATCTTTAATCTTTGTTTCAGAAAGTTTATACTGTCTTCTAAGTGTATCAACTATAAGCTCTTCTCTTACCTTTCTATCTCTTAACTGGCTTGCAATGTCTACATAGAAGTCATCGCTTCTCTGACCTCTGCCCGTCAATTGATTTGTATCAATTTCGTATGGGTTTATAAACTTATTATTTTTAGTAACATAAAGTGAGCCACTCCTAGCTCTTGCCACTCCATATCCTAATGGTTCTGCTGCCTTTCTAAATTGAAACTCATCTACCATTGGATTAGCAAACCCTGCTGTATCTACATTATAAAACTGTGCAACCTCTTGTATTGTTTTCTCTCTTTGCTCTCTAGGTGTAATTTTATTAATTTGAGCTACTTTAGGAATAGAACCTGAGCTACTAGCTACATTAGATTTTTTAAATGAATCTTCCCCTACTTCTTCTTTTACTGAAACCGTTGTACTTGCTATATTATATTTAGTGTATGTATCAGTTACCTCTGAGGATTGATAAAATAAATCAGGTTGATAGATACCTTCTATATTCGCCTTTATAGTGTATGCGAATGAAGGGTGGTAATCTACATCACCTACATTAGGCTTAGTTATTTGTAAATCTCTGTTGTCAAACTTTATTAAACTAATTATATCGAAACTATTAGAGCCTACGTTTAATGGGTCTTGAAATTTTTTAACAAAATCAATTTTGTTATTAACTTTTAAAGCGTCTTTGTATTTAGCATTACCAGAATATCTATCGTTAAACAATTTTCTTAATTCAGGTGAGTAATTATTTTTAATGTCTAGCAATTCCACAAGCTTTTTTGGATTATCTTTAAAAGAATTAAAATCTTTTATGTTTAAGTTAGATTTTTTATTAAAAACATTTAAAGCTTTTTTACCATCAATATTGGTTAATGCACTATTAAAAAGAGTTATCAACTCTTCATTAGTTAATATATTATTATCTAAAGCGGCATAAGTTAATTGTTCAAATATGTTTTGTTGGAATTGCCATGATTTTTCTAAAGTTCCTACATGAGGGGCAAATAAGCTTACGTCTCCCTGCTCTACATTTCTTTTAAATGTTTCAGCATTAACATCAGTGTTAAATGCGGCTAAGTTAGAAAAGTCACCAATGTTTAAACCTTGTTTTTCCATCATTAAAGGCACATAGCTTTTACCCCCATACAAATTTAGCACGATACCAGGTGCAATTTCTGTTGGACCAGCACTTGTAAAATCATACATGTTAGTTATAATTTTTTGATTTTTAAAATCCTTTACACTTTTATCAGTTATCAATGAGGAGAAAGACCTTGTGTCTGTTTTAACGCTTGGCGCTCTTTGTTCTCTTCCGGTTGGGGGGAAAGTAAGCGTACCCACTTGACCCCCCTCTCCTTGCTCTTGTTCTTTATCTAACCCTGACTGTTCTTCAATTATTTGTACATCTGTTTCTGTTATAGTTTCTCCAGTTGAAATTTTACCAGCAAGCGTATTAAATAAATCTACTACATCAGAGTCTTGCTGTGTAAACTCAGAGATGTTTATATTTAAACCAATCTTATTTGCAAGCTCTTGTAGGAACTTAATTACTTTATTTTTCTGTGGCTTAGTCAGCATTGTATAATCAGCAGCCATTATACCCATGAGTTCTGCTAACCTTTCTTCATTTTGTAAGTCAGGTTGGTCATCGTATTTTGCTGCAAACTCATCTATTCTTCTAGCAATAGCACTGTTTTTTGGTAATGCTTTTCTGATTGACCTCATCATATTCTCAGCTAGCTTAGCTGCTTCAGCATCAGTTTTAATTTTACTCAGTAAAGTTGCATGAAATATTTCGTGGGGCACTGTTGTCGCAAGAGCTTTATTTAAATCAACATGTATAACATTCTCATTAGTGTCATAAAAACCCCTGTTGCCAGCTGGAGCAAATCTTTCAAACTCAGTTGTGCTTTCGTGTAATATTATTTTAGTCTCAGGAAAAAGTTTCTGTATTGCTTTTGCTCCTGTTTTTGCTATTCTTTTAACTAAGCTTCGTCTTGTTGTTTGGTCAGGCTCTAGGTTGTCTGGTTGCTCATTAGTATTTATAATTAAATTTTCAGAAACCTCTTCAACATTTTCAGTTTTCTTTTTACCAAAGAAAGTGTCCGTAGCACTCTCTTTTGTCTCTTGTACAGGAGCAGCTGATTCAGCTTCTTCAACTACCTCTGTTATATCTTTAGACTCTTGTTGTGTAGCGCCTTTCACTTGTGTATCTGTGGTAGGCTCGTTTATTTTAGAAAGCTTTTCATTAATCTGTTGTATCTCAAGGTTGTCTTGTTTAACCGAACCAAGGTTCTGGTCTATTGGAGGTGCAGTTCTGTCTTCTAAAATTTTCTTTCTTATTTTTAAATCCATAGCCTCAGCAAAATTAGGATTGTCAATACCCCCTGGCAATTCATTTGCTAACCCTATAGCTAATTCATAGTCTGCTTTAATCTGTTTACCCTGTTCTGTAGTTATCTCTCCACCATTAATCTCCATCTTTATAAGATTTGTTAAAGCTGATTGAGATATTTTGGGATTATTTTTTATTTCTCTAAATATTTGTATCTGCTGCTCTGTAAGATTTGCAAATTTATTTTCACTAACAGCTGCTGACACTGCTGGTATTGTTCCCAAAACAAACCCACCTACAGCTTCTTGAGCTGATGCATAAGCAACTTGACCTAATAATTCTGCAAAACTTTCAGGAGTATCAAATAATTCTTTCCCTTTAATAAGGTTATATATTTCTTTAAATCCTATATCACTAAACTCTTGAAATGCACCAGTTTCTGCTTCAGCAAGCGTTGCTCCCCCTAAAACTAAAGCTCCTTTGGTGGCAGAGTTTTTAACTTCTTGGTCTAAAAACTCTTTAAATGTTCTTGCTGAACCTCCTTTAGGCATTTTATTTAAGACCTTTGTTAATACATTGGCAACAAACCCACCTTTATCAAACACATTTCTAATACCATAATTTTCTAATGCCGCAACTGTAAGAGCGGCTGGCACTTTAAATAAAACTTTTTCATTTTCACTTATATTTGCAAAATCAGGATTGTTACTCATCTGCTCATCGAGCTTACCAGATGTAAGCATAAACAAACTTGCTAGCCTACCAGGCCCAGCAAATAAAGATGGTATAGATTCTGCTACACCAGATAATGCTCCTAAGAAAAATCCTTTTTGTTTTGTTGCTGCATATTGTTCGGTAATTGATTTACCTCCTAATCTTTTTTGCCACCCATCTCTTATATTAGTTATAATTCCGCCTTGTCTAACCCCATCTATCTCTTCACCATACTTCACATCTTTTATATACCTGTCTTTTATTTTTCCTTGAATAACATCAAATTCACTCATAGGTGTTAACATACTTTTTTTACCAGAATCTTTTTTATAAAACTCTTTTAAATCATCAACACTCATGCCTTCTAAGTCTTCTTCTAATGGCGATGCATATTCTAATAGTTTAGCTGCACGCAAAATTTCATCTTTAAATTTATCATCACCCATCTCTTTTTGTAAATCCACTACTCCTGGAAGACCAAGCTTTGCAGTTAATGCATAATTTGCTACTTCAGAAATTGGAGTACTTACACCACTTGCCAAGTTGTACTTCATTAAAAGACCAAAGTTTCCTTGCTCTTTCTGCATGTCGTAATACTTTCCAACTGCTGTATTTAATTCTGCTTTTTGTAAATCTAAATTATCTCCTTCTTCTAATAACTTTACACCTGCCGCTTCATGTAGGTTAACTCTACTGTTATAGTCATCAATTTGTTCTTGATTCATTGACTCCCTGTTTTCAAAATCTTTTTCCAGCCTTAGACTATTTGCGCTGTATTGCTGAAGACCTTGATTAAATCTGTCTTGCCTTTTAGTTATAGAAGATAAAGATTCATTCATCTCTTTATCATTTCTAAACTTTATGTTGTTAGCTTCATAACCAACAACAGTTTTAGCTAATGCCTGACTAGCTTCTTTGTTTTCTTCTATAAACTCTAGCAACTCTTTAGCAGGTTCGTCTTGAAAAACTCCTATATTAATTTTTATAGAAGGGCCATCATCAAATCCATTTTCTCCTCTTGCTGAAACTTTAATTTTTTGCCCAAGAATATCTGCTTCTTCAAATTTAAAACCTTGGTCTCTATATAAGTAGTTTAGTTTTGGTACAATAAAACTTTCATTTTTATTCAACAAATCTTTGACATCTTTAAACTCTTGAGATAAATCGTTTACCTTTGATAGTTCCATATCAGTAGAAACTATTTCTCCTTCTCTTTTTTTCTGTTCTTCTATGTTTGTATTATCAAAACCTACTGTAGGTTTTATAAGAGCATCCCTTTGCTCAGTTAAAGATTCTAACTCTATCATTGCAGGGGTTTTCTCTGCAGGTTTACCTAAAGGATATAATTTTTCTTCTTCTTCAGATAAAGGAGTTTCAGCTTCTGTTTGAATTTGTTTTTCAAGGTCAGCTATTTGAATAGAAAGGGTGTCTATTTTACGACCAGCTTGTAGCTCTTGGTCTTCTGATAAATCCGAACCACCATCCTCCGAAGGAGAATCCATAGGTTCGTCTTCGATTTTTTTTTTTGAAGAATACTGATTGTTAAAAGTTTCTTTGTCTTTTGAATAGAGCTTTCTATCGGTGACCACATTGTAAACTTTATCTACATATTCAGGGTCAGAAAACTGCTGTTCAAATTCTTCTAAAGATTTTGAATAAAGTTTTTTATCTATTAATACGTTATATAATTTTTCAATTTCTTCCATATTAATCTAATATAAATTCTTGCTCAACATCGCCTTCGTATGTGTACTCTGGGTTGCTTCTTCTAAATAAAGCATATATCTCATCTTCACTTCCAGCTATCAATGCTGTCTTTAACAACTCCATTCTTTCTTTCGTTACGTCTTCACCTAAGTTTAATACCGCTGTGTTACCATTATAAACTATAACCTTCTCGTCATCATCTTTTTGAATATTTAAACCAAGAGGTGTGAGTAAAGTTTCGATTTCAGCATCAGTATATACATCACCATCCGCAGGATTTACAAATCCTCCGTCAACTGTAAATAAATTCTTGTTTAAATAAGTTTTTGCTTCATCTATTTTAATAGCATTTCTTAGAGCTTTTTCATTTTCTAATTGTTCTTTCAATGCAGTAGCAGATATTTTTACAGGAACATCTGTAAACATTCCACTACCTAATGCAGATGACAATGCTTCAAAATCTAAACCACCTTTAGCACTAGCTAATAAAATACCTAAACTATCTTTATCTATTACTTGCCCACTTCTCTGTGCTATTAATGTTAAATCTAATATTGTTTTAATATTATCATCAAAATTACTGGTTTGTATAGGGTCTACTCTTGTGTAATCAGCAGCACCTTTAAGCATTTGTTCAGCATTTTTTAAAATAATTTCTTTGCCTTTGTCGCTTTCATATAGTCTACCTGATAAATCTTCATAAAATAAGTATGGATTTTTGTCTTGTAATTTTTTCAATTCATTTTCTGGAATATACCCTCCAACTGTATAATCATTTATATTTGTAGTAGCATAATTAAATTCAACAACTTCATCGGTAAGGTTTCCTTTTTCATCAATATTGTAAATTGTGTTTGCCATAGCAAACCCTCTTAATGCTGTGGGTTGTGATAACATTGCTTGAGCTGCGTTTTTCAATGCTGATTTACCTTCATCTGTTTGTATAAACGCACCAACTTCTTGCTTTCCCTGAGCAGTAGTAATGTCACGTTCACCTGCAAAATTTTTAAGTGTAGAGTTTATTGCACCCGCAGTATCATACTGGCCTTGAAACTTCATGTTAACACCATTGAAATATTGATTTATCGGCATCACTTCATAACCGCCTTCTTTTCCTTCTCCTACTTTAATTAAACTAGCTTGATAAGAATTAGGGTCAAAAGCTATACTTACATTACCTAAATCAGAAAACTTTTGTAGCTGGCTTAGTTTAAATAAATCGTAATCACTTAATTCGCCCGCTGCTTTTTTTTCTTCTATATCGTTAACCATTGTTGCGTACTTAGTCATAGAATCTACGGTCATAGAAACCTGAGAGTTTAAGTTAGCCATAAGGATATCATAAGTTCTCTTATCTATATCTCCGTTATTAAATTGTTCATTTACTTTAGATGCAGATTGCATTGCAGCTTGAGATGTGTCACCAAAAAATCTATTGTATTCCTGGTTAAAACTTGTAGGCATTTTACCTAGCAGCTCTGCAAACTCACGACTTGTAGTTGCTACACCTGCTGTTTCATCAGCTTTCTTTTGTTCGTATGCTTTTAAATCGTCACTAAGACTCTTAGTAACTGTAGCCATGTCTATGCCTAAAGCATCTCCTGGTTTTAATCTTTCGTATCCGTAGTATGACATAAAATTAACTTGTTTCTGATTGACCTCTAAACATCGATGTATAGTCTATTGAAGGCTGTGGTGCTAATGATGTAACTCCGTCAAGTAATTCAAAACCTGATGGCATATTTATGTCTACGCCTAAACCAGGTGCTTGCCCTCCTATAAAACCGCCAAATGGGTCAACTGGTGTTTCATCGCCTCCCTTTTTACCGTCTAATAAACCTGATGTTGCTAGTCCTGAAAGACCTCCCTCTAATTGACTAAACCCTTGCTGCATATTATAAGTACGCATCTTCATAGCATCTTGTGCTGCAGCTTGTGCTCCTGCTGCCTCAGCTAAATCTACGGAGGCTCTTGCTGAACCAAGTCTTGATTCTTCTTGAGCTACAAGCCTATCTAATTGTGACATCTCTTGCGACATAGCCGCTCTCTGTCTAGCTAAACCTGCTTGCTGTGCTTGTACAACTCTACCTGCTGTAGCTGCCGCACCTCTTGGGTCTCCCGCAACACCTGCCGCTAATGCGCTAGCTCCAGCCTGAGCCAAAGCTTCTCTTTCTAATTCATAAGGTTCTTTTGCAATTGATAACCCTTTCATATAATTTATTGATAATTCTTTTTTAGCTTGAGCTGCTGACTTCGCTGCAGCTGCCTGTGCTTTCTTCATTGCATCTCTCTGTTTCTTTGCTTCGCCAAAACTAAATATAGAGCCAACAATTTGTACTCCAGCCGCTGCCAATAATAAAGGGTTTGCCATAATAAATTTTTATAATTACAAAGATACTAATTTTACGGATAGCTTTTCATTACATCGCTCTCTACCGCAAACAATTCCGTAGCTTGAGTGTTATAGTTTGTTATAGTAAATATACAATAATGTCCTAGTAAACCATGAGATTCCGCTTCAGAACTTTTTATAAACATAATGTATGGGTCATTTAATGGAAAAGCTACAGTGTTTGCAGAGGTTGTACTTACAATTAATTCATTGATTCCGTTTTGTAAATCTACATTTATCTGAGTTACAATTCCACCATAAGAAACCTCAGTGTATTGAGGTAGAGAATGGTATACATAATCACCTATGCTTATAAAATTACCTATCGATACAAGTGGGTTTGTAGAAAAACTAAGAGTTGTTGTCCCTTGTGTGATAGCTACATTAGATGTTTTTCCTATACCATTAGCAGACCTCATTGCATATTGTCCTTCAAGTGCTGGCACTTCTCCGCTTTGTCTAAGATATGCAAACCACGCTCCTTCTTTCTTTTCAAACCAACCATCTTGCATAAACCCGTTTATTTGTATATCTGTTTCTAAATAAGATTCCCAAGCATCATTAGATTCTAAATTCAAAGTTTTAAAAACTTTATTTTCTAATGGATTCTGATTAAACACACTTGTTATTTGTGAATTAAATTGCTCACCATAGTAATTATTTCTTAACTCATTAGTGTTGTGTCGATATAAATTACCTCCTTTAAATGTGTAAAAGAAGTTATTCATTCCTATCATATACTCTGGTATATAAGAATAAAATGATGGCCAACCTTTAGAGTTTTCACTATAACTAACTGTCCACTCAGTGTTAACTGGCGACGGGATGGGAGGTACAACACTTTTAGGTGTTGGCGCTGGAGTGGCTGGGGTAGGGACTGGAGGTGTAGATGGATTACAATCAGTTGAAAATCTTAAATTATTTTGACCTAAAAAATATGCTCCATTTGTAGACATTGGATATAGAGTCTGATAACTTATAGCTCCAAAATCTCCATTTACATTTAATGTTATTGTACCTGAATAAAAATCATATTGATTTCCATCTAATGCAGTTGCGGTTTTTTCTTTATTATCAGCATTTCCAGTGTATGAAATTGCATTTTCTTTTCCATTATTTAAAAAAGCAATTGGATACCTTTCTGGTACATCTTTTATTTGGTATACTCCAGTGTTAACCCCGTAAATTCCCCACGCTCCATTTATAACATAAAAATTTGTAGTAATATCTTGATAGGTTACTTCACTGACTGAAAGAGTATTATTAAAACTCAAACAATATTGAGCTACACCTGGTGGTGATGGTGGTGGTGATGGTGGTGGTGATGGTGGTGGGGCTATACCAGTAGCACACGTCGCACAATCGCTATAGCTTGGAATATTTTCGATATCTAAATTTGATGGGTCTGCTTGATTTACACCATTTGTCCAACAAATAGATTGATAAGCTAAAGTGTTTGGCCACCCAGTAAAACTAACCGGTGCTCTAAATATTTGTTTTTGACTAGAGTTGTTGCAGTTTTCATATTCATAATAGTTATATTCTTGTACAGGTGTTCGGTCAGCATCACCACACTTTGTTGAACAGTTTTGTTCTGCGTCTCTTGCAAAACCATAAACAGATGTTTTTCTAATTTCAGAACCACGCTCTAAACAATATACGTGAATATCATTTGCAGGAACTTTTATATTTATTTTATCACCACTATTACAAGTGACTACCCACGTACATTGACCATTCTCGTCACCTATGTGGTCTATAGGGCATTCAAAATTAAAAGCAGCACCAGCCATAAAGAAATTATTTGTTTACAAATTTACGAAATTAATACTTACCTATTTAATTTACCATCCACTCCTTAACCAAGTTATAAAAACCATTGTCAGGGTATTTGCATATATCGTGATTTGGAAAAGTTCTTTTATTAAACACAGGGTCAACACTATAATGAGCAAAAAAATGTTCTTGTTCATTATAATGATTAAAATTAGGAATATACGTATTGTTTTTGCCAATCATTTTAATTTTATTATTATGACATACTATTGATAAAGCAGTCATACAACTCCACCATTTCCAAGTAGGCTCTTCTTTTGATTCTACAATTTGTTCAGCTACAGATATAATTTCATCTATAATGTTTTTTAAAACTTTCACCTTAATAAATATAGGGACAAACCCTCCGTTCATATACTGTCCGTCTTCGTGTTTTAAATAAGGCTTTATTTTAGTATAATTTTTTTTATGAGAATTAGCTATAAACATGTGCCAGTCTTCATATCCATCATAACATATTATAGAATTATCATCAGGCAAAGGACCTGTGTATGGCTTTAAACTTACCATGTCCATATCACATAGAACCAGTATATCATCATCTTTGTATTGTGACAGTAATGGTTTTAAAGAAGAAATAACATTAATTACAATACAGTTATCATTTCTGCTTGACACATAATTCCATATAGGTGGACAAATATAATAAGGCAAACCTTTTAAATCCCAATCAATTGAATTATATGTAGGACTATTTACAGTGTTTTGTTTTACCACTGTAACCAAACTATTAAACACTGCTTTATCTTTATATGATTTCTGTTGAGCATAAGCCCAAAAGTTCGCCATCCATTTATAACGTTCATCAACTATAGCGCTAGGTATAAATCTAATCATAAATTAATATGTTTGACCAGGTACAGGTTCTTGAATATGTTCATGTTTTAAATCAATAGTATTATGAATCAAAACCTTTTCTTCATCTTTTATTGCTATAGGAAATAATAACTGGTCTTGAACGTGATAATATTTTTGAGTATACTCTTCCATTTTTTGTTTTATAATTTGAAACCTTTGATGTGTTGTATTATAAACCATCATACCTCCATAAAATAATTTTAAATCCTCATAACCTTTATTTTCATTTTCTTTAATTGTTCTTATCATTTCATTTATATCATTTTTATATCTTGGAAAACTTAATGATTTAAAAAATTCGTGATATATACTTGAGGTGTTTATAAAAGATAAAAAAGAATTGTTGCCAATTAACTCTATTAATTTTATAGCGTGATTATGTTGTATTTTATATTTATGGTCTATATAAATTACATACTTTGTTTTAACAATATGATGTTTTAAAAATTTAACATACTTGGATTGTCTTGTGCCTTCCCTCAGGTCGTATGTATGTGTAAATGGTAAGATGCGAACCTCCCATCCATTTTGGTTAGCATGTTCATTAAATTCAACATCTCTTAATGTAGTATATACTATAGCATTCTTAATATTTGTTTTATGTACCTTATTAAAATATCCGGTTACACAAGTAACAACAGTATAATCATTTATATCTGCAGCCATCTTTTATTATTCATTGTCCAGTCAACAGTTTCTTTTAATTTATTATAAACCTCACTAGGTGTCCAACCGATAGATTTCATTTTATTTCCACAAAGAGCATATCGTAAATCGTGCCCAGGTCTTGAAGAATGAAAATCAATTATTTCATAATTTAATTTTTTACCAAGCACATCAGCAATATAGGACGCTAATGACAGATTGTCTATTTCTTCTGAACCTACTATGTTATATTTAGGACATTTAATACCAGTGTCATCAGCAACAGAGGGAGTGTTATTATTTAATAAAAACAACAATGCATCAGCAACATCTTTAGCATGAATATAATGTCTGCTTCCGGCTTTATTTTTTTTATCATTACCGTGTATAAATATTTTTTCACCTTTCAAAACCTTATTAATACACATAGGTATAAATTTTTCTGGATGTTGTCTCTCACCAAATACATTCATAGTATGTGTTATAATATTTGGCATTTTATATGTGTTTTCAAAAGCTACAACTAACTCCTCTGCACCTGCTTTTGTAGCGCTATATGGATTTGTTGAGTTATATCTATCATTCTCTTTATACTTTACGGCCCCTGGAGCTGGACCAAATACTTCATCTGTACTGAAATAAACAAACTTATCTAAACTGTCTATAGATTTAGCGTATTCAAGAATATTAGCTGTTCCTACTACATTATCCATAACAAACTCCATAGGATAATCTATACTTCTATCTACGTGTGAACCGGCAGCCAAATGTGCTATATAATTAATATTGCCTATAGCTGAAACTATTTGTGAATTTAATGGAGCTTTTAAATCGTGATGTATAATTTTAACTCTATTACTATCTTTACGACCGCCTACTACTTCTTGTAATCTATTTAGATTACCACTGAAATCAAGTCTGTCTAAAGATACAATTGTCCAATCAGTATTATCTAATATATTTTCTATAACGTGATGAGCTATAAAACCTGCTCCACCTGTTACTAAAATTGACTTACTCATTGTTTGTAAACCCAATCTTTTAATTGATAATGAACATAAAAGTTTCTAAAAAAAGCGCCGCCTAGAGATTCTTTTCTTCCGTGTTCACAAACTGCCGATTCGTATAGTATCATGTCGCCTGGCTGCGCATACACCTTATACCACTCTCCATCGTGACCTTGTATGTCTAAGGGCCAATCATCTGCATATTTTTTATTTTGACATCCACATCTTAAATCTTTATCTACTATAATAATTGATGAAACGTGATGAGTAGCAATTCTATCTACGTGTGGTGTTAATGTAGCCCCTTTGGTATATGACCTTATGCCATAAATAAATGAAGGCGTTAAAGATTCTTTTATCCAATCCTCATGTGTTTTTAATAATTGTTTATGAATCAAATTTTTTACGCTTGGTAAGTGGTCAAATGACATAATCTCAGTATCTCCCCCTACTATAAATTCTTTTTTTCCATCAAACTCCTCTGTTTGTTTTTTGTCTTTTAACAACTCATAAGACTCGTTAATTAAGTTCCAAGTTTCTTCTGGACACTTTATTAAAGTAAAACCATTATCAGTAAGTCTTGGAAAGTCATCTACATTAGTAAACTCTTTTTTTTCAATTTTTTGTTTTAAATTTTGTGTCTCTGATGCTTTAACTATATAAGATTTATTCTGCATACCTTCAACAATTTTTGACTCTTCAACTTTTTGCACAGGTTTTTCTTTTTGCGAATCATAATACATTTTTTCATCACCAGCTCCATCCCAACCTTTTTCTCTCCACCAAGATGTTACAATGTATTTTTTACCCTCGTCTACAGTTACACCTTCATGAATATATTGGTCTTGTAATTTATCTTCTTTTAAATTATACCACCATAAAGCTTTACCTGTCTTAGGTTCTACAGTTTTTTGTAGAGTAGGAAAGTGAGTGCCTCCTCCTACAAAATCTTCGTTTAAATATATCATTAAAGTATGCGTTCTATTTCCAGAAGCTTTACAATGCATGTCATAAGCAGCTCCACTAAAAAAATCATTATGGGGTTTAAAATACTGACCCGGCTGATATAATTGACCTTGAAGCGCCTCGCCTTTGTGTGGCTCTAATCCTAGTGTGTCAGCTATTTTGTTTTTTATTTTAGACATTATTGGATTATTCATATCTAAATTTGATGTGCTTGATGTTCTGTAGTCCGTGACATCACTTCTATCTGTTCCCCCTACAACAACAGATGAGCGTGTGTGATTAGCATCAATCATTTTAATAAGTTCTTGACACTCCTCAGGCGTAATAAAATTATGTATTTCCTCCATTTGATTTGATTAAATTTTAAATAAAGTTAATGATAATTATTTAAAATGAAAAACTATGGACAATTAGTAACAGTACACGATAATGTAAATGATGAACCATTCCAGTATCTATAGAAACTTCCGTTATTATAGTAACCTGCAAATGCAGCTCTATCACAATTTGGAGTTCTGTATAAAAGTGTTGCAGTACAGAAATTATTTGTGTTTATATAATAAAACTCATAGTCGTCACACGCAATATCATTTACGCTTGCTACAAGCTCTAAATTAACAAGGTTACAAGATGGACTTGGGGCTGGTGTCGGTACTGGTGTTGGAGTTGGTGGATTTTGACAATCTAAACAAAGATTGAATGACGCATATAAAGTATATGAACCATTAACACCTGAACCAGCGTTTGAGTCAAAAGAAAAACACACCGACCCACTTTTTAAAACATTAGGGAATGTAGTGCCAAATGGTGCGCTTACATCTAATAAATTACTAGGGTCGTCACAATCTAAGTATCTTCCATATATTGTAGTTGGAGTTGGAACTGGAGTTGGTGGAGTTGGCGTAGGAGTTGGAGCAGGACAAGGCCCATTGAAAACAACATTACCGTTACCGCTTGTTACAGTAGGCATCCCTAATGCACAAACTGGTATTGAATCACCATCCGGTACACTTTCAGTTTGCGAACTACCACTACAATCTGTGTAACTGAACGTTCCGCCACCAGAGCCTCCTTCTAACTCCCATTCATTACAACCACTTGGTGTGGGAGCTGGTGTCGGTACTGGTGTGGGAGTTGGTGGATTAGCTGTTAAACAAGCAGTACAATCTACATAAACATTTATATAGTCGTTAGTATTTGCTGGTGCTGTATCTTCTGTTATCTCATAACATTTACCATCATTCATTTCTACTATATCATTTGGTCCAACACCACTTGCAAATGTTGCTCTAACAGTAGTAAGTGTTGCACTACCTCCTCCTGGACAAATAGTAACTTGATAGTAGTTATAAGAAGGCGTAGGCGTAGGTGGTGGCGGCGTAGGCGTAGGTGGAGTACAAGGTCCTACTAATGTAACACTACCTGAGCCACTTGTTAAAGTAGGTAATCCTAATGCACAAACTGATGCTGAATCTCCATCATCCACACTTTCTGTTTGCGCAACTCCATTACAATCAGTATAACTAAAGTTTCCAACTGAACCTGGACCTCCTTCTAAATCCCATTCATTACAACCACTTGGTGTAGGAGTTGGTGTAGGTGGAGGCGGTGTAGGAGGTGGTGGATTATCTGCTATACATGCATCACAATCTACGTAAACATTTATATAGTCGTTAGTATTTGCTGGTGCTGTATCTTCAGTTATCTCATAACATCTACCATCGTTCATTTCTACTATATCTCCTGGTCCAACACCACTTGCAAATGTTGCTCTAACAGTAGTATATAAAGTACCTCCTCCTCCTGGACAAGCAGTAAGCGTATAATAATTATAAGTCACCGTTACACAAGATGTAATAGATAAAACTTCACCATTTGAATTAATTAAAAATGCATATCCATTATTTAAATTTGGATAGTGACCGTTTACATTTGTTACACCATACCATTTTAAACCACCGTTAAATATATTTGTAAGTGTGTTGTTAGTGTAAAAGATATCACCAACCTGAACCGATGCAACATTTGCTCTCGATGTGTATATAGAAACTGAAGTTTGTAATACACATGCAGCGCTTGATGAACTTTGACCAAGGTTAACATTGTTAGTTGAAAACAATTGTATTCCTGGTGGCGGAGTTGGAACTGGTGGTGGAGGCGCTGGTACAGGTGTTGGCGTAGGCGTACACGCACCACAATTAGCAAATGAAGGTAATCCTGCAGCATCCACTAATGAAGTGGAAGTTGTAGATGATGGGCTCCCATAACAAATATTATTATATTTATAGACTGGCTGGAATGTTCCTCCAGATACTAATCTAAAAATTTGTGTCGCCGAGCCATTACAGTCAGTGTATTCTTTATAGTCGTAAGAAACCGTAGGCACTGGTGGCGGTGGCACTGGCACTGGCACTGGCACTGGCACTGGCACTGGCACTGGCGTAGGCGTTGGGCCTGGCGTAGGCGTTGTAGGCGTAGGCGTTGGGCCTGGCGTAGGCGTTGGCACAGGTGGGGTTGGAGGAGTACCACAATCAGTACAACTAGTATAACTTGGAAATGCATTTACATTTATAGTTGACGTTAAACCTGTTAACTGAGGGTCTCCATAACAAACACTATTATACAAAACACTTCCTGGAAAAGTTCCTCCTGTTACTAATCTAAAAACTTGAGTTCCACTTCCAGCACATTCTGAATATATTCTGTAATCATAAACTATTGGACTTGGAACTGGCGTTGGCGAAGAACAATTAGGGCAAGAGCTTTCAGCAAACAAAACACCTGACGCTTGCTGCCTATATATTGACTCATCAGAATACCATCCATCAGGAGCAAAAGAAGTTAACTCTGTATCTGTAAACAATGCAGTTGCAGTTGAAAAACTTGACGAGCTATAATAATATGTTCCTGTTGTTGCCATTTATAATTTTACAAAGTTAACCATTTATACTGAACATCTTGAATCTCCACATCCTGCTACACGTACTGTTACTTCTCCACTATTACCATTTCCGCCAGTTGCGTATAAAGAAGCACAACCTTCCACGTTACCACCAAATGAATATTGTACCTCATCCCCAACTACAACTCCAAGAGTTTGGTCAGATTTTAAATATACCGCTTCTAAAGAAACACAATCAATCCCAATAAAATAATCATACACAGGTATTACTGGAGTTGGAACTGGCGTAGGTGTTGGTACGGGTGTTGGCGTAAATGTACAATTACAACACGCATCAAATAAACTTGTTTGAGAATAACACAATTCTTGTCCAACAGAATTTCTTAAATCATAAATTAAATATAATTTGTTTCCACCTGTAGGCAATCCAAACTCAGCGCTATATAAATCAGGAGCACCAGAGGTGTTTATTGGAGTTGCTTTTATCGAAGCAGCTAATAAAATACCCATGTCAGTTGAATTGTTTTCAAACAGAGCATCAGTTCTTAAATATCTAAACTCGTTTTCTGCAGGGTCAAATTGAAAATTATCAAAATCTATTTTATTTGACCTCATTATAATAGTTGCGCCATCAGGCGGAATTATGTTTGAACCTTGAGGACCTTCTAATTCTCTATACTGAGATACTATTGGGTCATTAGGACTTGATAAAAATGTAACTAAATCACTTTGAATAGGAGATACAACTGAAGCATCTCTCCAGCCAAATTCTGTGTGTGAAAACTGGTTTGCATTAGCATTTGTTGTTAGCGTAATACTATAAACGCTAAACAACTCTTCTTCAGGACATTTAACCGTAACTTGTATTGTGTCATTTTGTAAAGAATCTGAGGTAACTATTAACACTACTTCTGATGGTGTAGGATTAGGTTTTGGAAAAACTAAAGTTCCACTTTGATAAACAACTCCAGTTGTGTAAGTTACCCCATCATATATAGCTTGAATTGTATATCCAGTTCCAGATACTTGACCTTCCGTTTCTAAATCCAATCCTGCTTCTGAAACCATTTGCTGCTCAGTTCCTTCTGTTACAATTAAATCAGTATCTTCAAAAGGTATAACATAATCAATTTCAACATAATACAATTTAGATGGCGGCCCAGTATCCTCTCCAATATCAACACAGTAAACATATTCCTGACCCGCAACAATCGTAATGTTTTTTGTGACCCCACAAGCTGTACATAATTCTGTTTCAGGTTTTACAATTGTATTTGTTGTAAACACATACTCTTGCATATAAGGGTCATACCCACCTAATTTTTGTGTTGATGAAGCATCAGCAAATAAATCTCTAAACCAACTTCTCATACCTTCATTAGATATAACCGTAAGAATTTCATTTTGAGCTGAGCTTCCTGTTAATTTAATAACCACATTTCTTTTTGCGTCTGTAAAAAATTTGTTTGCACCAAATTCTGCAAAACTTTCAGGATGATTACTTATACCATAATCTTCAATACGAGCTATTTGCGTCCCTAACACTTCAGGTACAGATGTAACTACTCCACCTCCAGTTGAGTCTGATAATAAATTTTTACCAGCAAGTACATAAGATATTTTATCTTCTTGTAAAACAAGAATATCAGTTTCTCTAGCAAATAATATCTCGACATCACCATAAGTTTCTTCTAATGCTTTAAAATTAAGTAATCCTAAATTGAACTCATTAAGTCTATTTACATTTGATTCATCATTAAAAACACCACTGTATGTTAAGTCAGCAAACCTGTGTGCTTTTTTATATTCTTCATTAGACGTGGTAAATGTTCTATTACCTAAAGTAACTTGTTCACCTTTTATAGAGTCTCTTATTTTATTACTTTCCACTCCATTCCCATAAGAGTAACAATCAAAAAATCCTGTATTTACAATTCCAGGCTGATTTAATGTTTGGTTTTGTACGTTCCCTAAATGAAAATCACCATTTATATCATAAGACTCACTATTTTCATACCACACATCTGGTAATGCTTCTTCTGGTTCTGTTTCAAACACATAAGTTGAGTTGCTTGCTGATACTGTAAAATTAACTTTTACTGATGATTCTCTGTGTTCTTCTCCAGCTCCACCACCACAAGAACTAGAACCTGATACTAATAAATATATGTTGTTTAAAACTTGGTCTACATAAAACCTATAATAAAACTCAGTGTTTGGTTGGGTGGCTGTAGAGCCAAAATACTCCGCTGATTTAATTTCATCTGCTGTTAATACTGCATTGTATTGAGTTACACTTTTTGTTTGTGGTGGAGTAAGATTTACTGGAAACGGTGGGAAATTTTGAGATGTGTTAGGCGTAGGTATATAGCTGTTTATTATAGTTTCATCATCAGCTACATCTTCTATGCCTTCATTTAAAGTTGAAGCTATATTGTCACCTTCAAACCACTCTTGCATGTTTCCATAATTCCTAGAAGCAGTAAATTCTTTTTCTAAGGTGTAGCTTTTTTTTAAACAATCTTCGTTTTTACTAACTCCATCCCTTCTAAACTCAAACTCCATTTTTATTCTTGTGCCCACAGGAACATCGTAAACTAACGTAGTAGCAACCAGACCAGACCCTTCAGTAACAGTAAACATTGGGTATGCTACAACTGGATATGAATTTTGTTGTCCTCTTGCAGTGCTTGGCAATACTTGACTGTTAATAATTGAATCTTCGCGTGTATTAATTGAAAAATTAGAAGCATTAATCTTCATATATGTTCCTCCAAATACTTCTAGTTCATTTCCAGCTTCATCATAAATATTTATAAACCCTGAGCCTTGAGCTTGTTTTTCTAAAACAGTTGCATAGGTACACGTGTTTAATGCCCCTGTAGCATCTGCTTTAACTATTAACCTATCTCCTACTTCAACTTTTTGAGCGTTTTCTCCATCTAATAAAAAGTATGAGGAATTAGTTCCTGATTCACTATAAGCTATATTACTATAAATTGTTTGATAATTTGTAGCCGTAGGCTTTATAACAAACTTATATTTAGTTGCCCATGAAGGAGCAAGTTGAGATTCAGGTATTTGTACTTGTATGAAATTTTTAGTATTTGAAACACTACAAGGTAAATTAACACTATTTAAATCACTTACTTGAGCTGTAGATGCGCGATTAAAATCATCCATATACACCATACCTATCTCATACCCTCTATTACTATGTAAACTTCCTATTGATGGCGATGTTCTTATAGAAGCTGTTACATTAGTAAATCTAAAATATGAAATAATTGGGTCTAAAGGTGCACTACCTTTATCATAAACAGCAGCGTTTGCTTGTATACCAAATCTCGTGCTTGATGCAGTTGTTATAATTTCTAAAGGCTGTCCAGCTGGTGCTGTAGGTGTTGAACTTGTTCTACCAGTTTGAACTATATTAGTATATGTAGCATCAAAAGCTATCGGTAAAGCTGCGTTAAAAGCATCAGTCAAGGTTGTTCCTTCTGAAGCAGTATTAATAGGTTTTATATTAGTTAGCGTTCCTATCTTATCTACGAAATCTACATCAGTGGCTAAGGCATTAACAGATATATAACTTCTAATTAGAGTGTAACTCCAAGTTACGTAATACACATCTTCCAACGGAACTGGCGTAGGTGAACCAGTGGCATAACTACTAGAGTATGCTATTCCAAATGTAAACGTAAGAGTAGCTCCAGCTGTTAAAAAACCTGTTGGATTATTTGGTAACGGTAAAGCTGGTAATAATTCTACAAAAAAAGCACTATCATCTATTTCAACCGCTGGTGCTGTACTGCCTGGAGGGTTAATTGAATATTCAGCACCTTTAGATTCATTAGCACTTAAACCGGTAAGATTGATAGTTTCACTTTTTAGTATAGATTCAAATCCAAATTTAATTTTGCTTCCACTTGAAGTTTTTAAATCATATCCTTCAAAATAATTTCCATACACTAATCTATTTCCCATTAACGTTTGAGCTTTTGCAAGCTGAGGTACGTTATCAAATAATCTTAATATTTCTGAATCTGGTAAAACTGTATATATTTTACGATTAGTAAATGTTTCACTTCTTAATGAGTTTACAGGATATCTAACTCTATTACTTACATCATAAGTCTCTAATACTTTTATAGTAGATGAATTAGATTCTTTAAATACCACTTGAACATCTGTAACACTTTTATCTCCAGAGTTAAAAGTAATTGTTACAGCATTAAACCTGTTTATCATTCCTTCATTCAAATAACTATTTGAACTAAAATTAAAAGAAGAAGGGCTAAATGCTGGTTCTGTAAACTGAGATATTGCTGAATACTCTTCATTATCATATTTATATCTATATCCAAAACAAATAAACTTATCTTCTAAATAAGAGTCAGTAATACTAGGTACTGTAAATGAATTTATAGTAGGAGCAGTAGTAGGAGGTTTTTTAATTACAAGAATTTCATCTTGATTAAAATCATCTGTAAGGACAGCAGGCCTAGGGTCTCCATAATTTTTATTAATATTTACTACTCTAGGAGGATTATAATTGTCTGTAAAAAATAATAGGTTATCTATTTTATTTACACCTGTAATTAAAAAATTAGGATTAAAATTTAATGTTGTATTTATACCCTCTCCATTATCTATACTTATAACATGATAAATTAATTCTCCAGTTTCAACATCAAATGAAATTATTAAATCTAGCTTACCTGTAGCTCCTTGAGTAAAAGCAGGGTCATGAACAAACCAATAAATAACCAAATTAGCTCCATCTTCAAAAGCCCCTATACATCTTGCTTGAGAACTTAATTTAGTTCCATCAACATATTGAATTTCTGTTAAAGGTACATTTCCTTTAGAGTTTTCAACAGCACCAATCTCAGAATCTTCAGTAGAACCAAGCCTTACATTTATAGCATTTACATACTCTCCATTTGGGACAAGCCTTTCATCAAGGCTTTTGTTCATTCGGCCCGCTATAAAATTTCTTTGAATGTTTGCCATTTTATTTTAACCACTTATCTTCACCTCTAAGATTCATAAGCAATCTACTAGGGTGAATGTTACTTAATCTGATTTTAGCATTTCTTAATAAAGCCTGTTTATTTTTTCTTGCTCTATTAACAATATACTCTTGCACTCCAAATTTACTATTTAATATAGCATATTGTACATAAGCATATATATATTCTTCAAATAATTTATTTACACTTATTTTGGAGTCATCACCATTTTCCATTCCATCAGATATATATTGCAATACACACTGTTGGCTAGCCATAGTAGAATCAAAATTAATAACACCAGCTTTTTTATCTATAGTAAACGTAGGGTTTATATTAGCTGTTTCAGTATTTAAACCATATCTAGCTCCTATTCTATAATTATATATATCACTGTCATAATTATATACATTAGGATTTACATTCTCATCTATTTCATCATTTAAATATATACTCTTTAATGAACCGTTTTTTCTTTCTGTATCTAAAGTTGAATCAACCTCAGTTGCATTACCATCACCATCATAAGTAAATGAAGCTGTAGCAGATTGTATATAAGACACTGCTGATTGTACTTGAATATTTTCTGTTAATTCTCTTAACACATTATCTTTTAATAAATAAAGCTTTACCCAATTTACATAATCTGAAGGTAGAACAAACCTTAAATCGTCATATACCTGTAGTTCTATAGATTTAATTTCTTTAAACGCATCATAGTTTAATTCTTGTATACCACGTTTTGCATGAAACAATATTTTAAATCTATTTTCATTGTTAATCAACTCATGGTTACCAGCATACATTAGTTCAAAATTATTAACAATATCTTTTAAAGTAACATATTGATATGAACCCCAATTTTCATCTGTAGGGTTTACACCATCATTAGTATAATATTTTCTTTGATTTATATAAGCCATGATTAAAGGTTAGTTTGATTTTGTTGTTGCTCCTCTATTTGTCCAAACTGAAATACATCAGCCTCCCTTATTGATATTCCAGCGTATTGCAATATTTTAGCTACTAAATTATTAGTATCATCTATTGGTAATTCAAAGTCTTGATAATCAGCTTGTGTTTGGTCAAACAATGGTTCACCTCCATATAATGTTACATACGTCCATTTAGGGTCTAAAGGATATCTTATATATTGAGCTTGAACATCATTTGCCCCATTAAATGTATCAGGGTATACAACAACCCCATCAGCTTCCTGTGTATAGGCTGGAAACATCGTAGATGGTGATGTAAGTAGTGAACTGTTTAACATAGTAATCTTACTATTTGTTACTTTTTCAGCTTCACCTTTTAATAAACCCCCCGAAAAACATAATACTTTATTTAATAAATAATAATCAGACCCAGTAGTAGAGGCTGATGGTAAAAAATAAACATTTTGATTTTTTTGAGTTAAGAATGATGTAACTGAAAAAGTATCTATAACCTCTTCGTATCCTTTTTTAATATCAGCATAACCAGTTCCAGATATCCTTGCATTCTCTTCATTTATCTGCTGGTTATATCTTATGAAATATTCGTCAAATATATCTAACTGAGCTTGTTTTGCAAACAAATTAAAATCACCCGGAGAAATATATCCATAGTTATTTTTGTTGATAATAGCAAGCACAGTATTTCTTACAGAATTTATCATTTGAAAATCTTTTTACAAAGATACATAAAATAAAAAAGCATCTAGGAATTAGATGCTTTCTCGCTGTCGATAGTAAAGGAAGGAATAAATTTTTTCTAAAACAAAGTTACGAATTTTTTACTAAGGCTTTTAAATGTTTAAAAGACTCTAATCCATCATCACTTTGAAAGTATGAACCTATTATAAATAAAGGGTCTTCACCGTATGGTATATTACACATTTTCTTTTTATTTGAATCTGTGTTAAACCACACCTCCTTTTTATTGTTTCTTAACTGTATTAGATTTTTATCTAAAATGTTTTGAATATCTGCGTTAAATTTAAGAGCTGGGTCTTTCAGTAAATTCATAAAACCACTAGGGTTTTGTCTAGCAAATATTAATATATCTCTTCTTAACTCTGCAGTAGTAACCTTAGAAACATCTTTTTGAAATAAAACTCTAGCTACGTTTTCAACTTGTTCCACTGTCAGCTGTCTAGCTTCTATTAAAGCATCGACTTCTAAGTTTAAGTCTTCAACTAATTCTGCAGCTTCTTTTGCTTTATTAACTTCTACAAATAGTCTATCTTTTCCTGGATGTAAATCCATAAACTTTTGTAATACTTGATTATTTTTTGGAACATGTAGGAATCCATCTTCAAATACAATAGGCTCAATTATAGCGTTATTATCTTGCTCATCTTGAAAAGGAGAGTTTTGATTTCTTGCATATCTCAAAGGCCTGTTTATACCTGTGTCCTCATCAAAGTGTAACAACGGAAACCTTGTTGTATGCCTTGATGCTAATATCAAAGATAAGGGAGCTGTTTCTCTTGTAAGTTTATATTGTTTATCTACAAACTTTGGTGTAGATTTTTTGGGAGTAATTTTTACTGTGTCCATTTTAGGACTTGTATTTTCTTTTTTCATTTGATTTAATTTAATTTAAAATTTAAAAAAGGGGCATATTACTACGCCCCTTAAAATTAATTACTAGTCTTGGAATAAGAAGAAGTTGTTTGCACCTAAAGTACATACAGCTCTCTCACT
>CESF01084667.1_pt1 | contig 28670 bp, 21 predicted proteins | sample 356331 | NCBI WGS metagenome assembly CESF01 (sample SAMEA2621779, study PRJEB7988) | marine metagenome | biome: marine biome (ENVO:00000447); feature: surface water layer (ENVO:00002042); material: "saline water (ENVO:00002010), including plankton (ENVO:xxxxxxxx)" | depth 5 m
TTCACTGACGTAGTCTTCCAACGATTCTGGAAATAACGTTGATTGGTCACGACTTTCACCGCTTATAAACTTTGACATACTGCCTCAACCCTCAACTGAATCAATAGTCTAATTATATAAATATCAGTATATTAAGTGAACTAAATGTATAGATTAATAGATCATAAGCAGAACATACTTAGACCAAAAGGTGATCAGAGTTTTCACACAGTCTGGTCCAATAGCAGACCATCAACCACGACTCGTTTATGCCCCGCGATGAGTTACGTAATTACCCTATCGGTCGGTTTTGAACTATAACCAGACATTGAGGTTGGCTTAGGATAAGAGCTAATTGATTTCCCAAACAATGTAGCTAGAGTATATATTCTAGAAAATTAGAGACGAGCGCATTTTCTTTTTCTTAGTACCTTTAGTGTCAATAAAAATATTATAGTTGGCAATGCATTATGTTATTTGTTACTAATAGATTTATTAATACATAAGCGTGTCATCGGCAGAAAGATGCGCGAAGTGCACTATAAAGTATTAGATTTTCAAGAGCGAACTATGGATATTCTTAATAATGCATGGGTGGTCGGTATTGGAGGAGGCCTTTTGAGCGGCCTTCTTGTAACCCTAATTACCCGATACATCTTTTCAAAGAAAGATGACAAGGAGTATGTGCAAAAACTCGCCACTGTGAATAAGGAGGTTGTGTACGCACTTCGACCTGGGATTTCTGAGGGACATATTCCTGATGAAGAAGTACTGTCTTCCTTAATTAACGCAACAGCGAGAAAATACAAAGTAGCTCGTGATGATGTGTTTAGGCCAAAGCAGATTGCTGAAGAATTGATTAAAGAGATATTGGACTCAAGTTTCATTTCATCAGAAACGAAAAGAAACTATTGTGAAACTTTGGCTCATTTAATAAAAAAAAGAGAGCAAGCCTCTCAAGAACAAGATCTAAAAACCGTAGAAGAGGTAGAGCGTAAAATTTCGGAATCTGATTATAGAAGTCGGCTGGTAACAAGAATGAGTGCGATTCTTGGTTTAACTGCTGCGATGGGAACGATGTCTGTTACTCTAATTAAAGACTTGAGTATCTCTTCTGAAAGTGGGGTTTCAAAAATATTCGATCTCGCTGCTCCAAGTTTTACTGTTGTACTAGCAACTATGGTGGCAATGATGTCGATGGTTCTAGCTATGAAATTGAAAACATCGAAAGGTGATGACTCTGAAAATATCAGTGATAAATCTAACAAGTAAATTACCGGAAAACATTTGTTTCGTTCGCTGCACTCACTGTACAAATATTTCCGGTAATTTAGGCGTTAGCTTTTAGGGACAGTTATGAGAACAACGGATAGATTCCATATCCAGAGAAAAGAGCAGTTAGAGTCTGTTTTCAATGAGCCTAACCTCGTTTCTATTTGGCGAAAGATCGTAAAAAAGCAACTCAGATCTATGGATGTAATAGATCTTCATGACTACTACGACTTCAACTATAGAATCGAAGAACGAGCCAAGAACATCGCTAAAAAGGTTTTGTCTGGTCGCTATAAATCAAGATCCCCCCTAATTTATAAGGTTGAAAAGAAGCTAGGTATTTGTAGGCATCTAATGCTTCCAAACCCTTCAGATGCACTTGTTTTACAGGCAGTAGTAGAAAGTATTTCTGAAAAGATTAGAGAATCAGAAATTGATGGTAAAGCATACTACTCAAGAGACAAGCACAACGTGAAGATGCCTCATGAAGTTCGTGAGCCGGGTGATTACGAAATGAGGTGGACTGAACAATGGAAAAAATTCCAAAAGGATATTCTGAATTTTTCTGAAGATTATAAATATTTGGTTGTAACTGACCTTACCAACTATTTCGATAATATTGGACTTAGGGAGTTGAGGCACGTAATTTCCTCCAGAGTTGCAACTCATGAAGTTACATTGGATTTCCTATTTAGTCTTATTGAGCAACTTTCATGGAATCCAGACTACCTGCCTACTTCATTGAAGGGGTTGCCAACAATAAACTTGGAAGCTCCTAGACTTCTTGCTCATGCTTTGTTGTTCGAGATTGATGAGATACTAAATGTAAAAACCGGTGGTAGTTTTGTTCGCTGGATGGATGATATTAATTTTGGCGTCAATGATATTGATGAAGCTTGTGATATTTTGGGTAGCGTAAATGACATTCTAAAAAGTAGGGGCTTGGCTCTCAACTTAGGTAAAACTGTTGTGTATACGGCTCAAGAATCAGAAAGACATTTCTTAGTCGCAGAGAATGACTTTCTGGATAACTTTGAGATAGTTGACAAAGAGGATGCTTCACATAGAAAGCAAACACGTAAATTGCTTTCGAAGTTTAAAAAGCACCTTGATAATCATGAACTCCAAAACTGGTCAAAAGTGACCAAGAGATTTTTAACCACCGCTGGAAAGCTAAAGACATCAAAGTTGTTACCTTATGCAATTTCACTATTTAAGAAAAAGCCAGGGATTCGTGCTAACGTCACTTATTATTTGCAAAACCTTGGGGCAACTAGGAAAGCGAGAGAAGCCGTTTTAAAATTGCTTGAAGAGGTTAGTTTTTATGATGACGTAACTTTGTTTCAGTTATCTAAGCTTTTGGTTACATGGGAGATAAAACGTAACAGGTCAGGTCGACAATTCATTACAAAAGCACTTGGGCTTATGTCAAAGCCAGAAAAGCCTTTTGACTTGTATTGTTACCTTTGGGTTGCTGCAAAATATGCTAGACCATCTCAAATATTAGGTGTAATAAAAACGAAAAAAAGTCTTTGGGAACATGAACCATTTTTGACTAGACAGGTGGTATCTATATTACCAAGAATTAGGCCATTCAAAAGTGACGAGGTTGACCAGATAATTAGCGAGCAGATCTCAATAGGCCCAGAGGACGCAGCATCTGTAGCTCATAGCCTTCTATTTTTGGAAGAAGTCGAAACGCTTGATAAAAAGCTTAAGCCTTATATGTTCCCAGACAATAGACCAAACAAATACCCGGTGCAGAAATTTCTAATTCTACTATCACTAATGCAATCAGAAACGCTTAGAAAAAAAGAAGACTTTCATAGGGCTGTTGATGAGCATATTACAGACCCGTGGATGAAATACTGGATAAACGAATATTATGGAAAAAGTTAACAAAGCATTGCAGCGGACAAGCCACTGAATGGCGCATTAGGCTTTTACTTAACTATTGGAGGAAATTTATCACATGAAAATCTTTGCAAAACTTGCTGTAGCTTTATTTCTTTTTTTTATCTTTTCACTCTATGTAGGGGTTGCGCAAGATGCTTATGAAGTAACAGGGCTTGGTTTTAAAAAGGCGCTTATATTTGCTGTAATTTTATTTTGTGGCAGCTTTTCTTATGACATTTCGAAAGCAATTGTATTTATGAAAGATGATAAGTTTGATGAGTTCTTTACTAGTTTATTCAAGCTAGCTACTCGCCTTTTATTTATAGCATTTCTTTGTATAATTACTGCAATATCTTATACTTATGGTACATTTGAGATTAAATACTGGGGTACAATTATTTATTTAATCGCTCTATCTCAAATCTATCATGTAATTACTTTCGCAACACAAGCTATTGATTCAGGTGTTGATGGTTCAAAAGCCTAACAAGGCGCTCAAGCAAGTAATGTCCTCGGTTATCTTGCTGATATTCTTTGATTATTACTATTAGTAACAGAGCAGTTCTCTCTTAATGCGTCCACTTGCAGTCACAGATGGCTACTGTCTTCAGCCTATGTTAGTGTTCAATGCGGTCGTAACTAATGTATATGCAGGTACGATATTATGATCTTTGAGTCATTTTGAGCAACTTATTTCTGTCCAAAAACGAGTTCATCCGACAGCCTGCTTGTCGCGTATATAAGACTGTCAGATTTTATCAAAGCCTACCAATAAAACCTGACAAGGTTATAATTAAGGTTGATGATAACTAAGCCCCCAAAAAGTGCGTTTCAACTATTTAACATCAAGCTCCATTACAACACCGTCTTCATCGTCCTCTTCGGTGACCACAAAACCAAACTGAGAATAAAATTTGCGCATCATATGGTGGCCAGGCATGTAGAGTATGGTAATTTTTTTACATTCTGGGATTGCTTTCATCTCTTAATTACTAATTCTGTTGCGATTTTACCTAATCCTTGGCCTTGATATTTTACATCAACCATAAACTGAGCAATGTAAAACTCATCAGGTAATCCTTCTTCAAGCTCTTGGTAATATTGAATAAAACCGACAACCTCATCTTCACGATATATTGCTCGATTAACATAATGGGGATAAAAGCTTGATTCAGCGATAGACTCTGAATTTAACGCTACGTAATCCTCTTGCTCTTTAGTTATTTCTAAGTGAATTACATCCAGCCAATTATCCTTCGTAACATTACGCAAAGTTACGTTCATAAAATTCCCTTTATTTTTCAACAAATGTATACATATGGGTAAAGTGAATAAAAACAATACATAACTGATAAATATGGCTTTAACTAATTACGAAAACTTTTACATCAAAATCGCTTGGTCGTTAAACCACCAAGTTTATTTGGTAATCAAATAACCGGGAGTAACGCCAAGCGATTTAGTTTTTTATTGCCCCGTTAAACGCTTTGCAAATGAAATCGCATAAGCTGTTGAGCGTAATTTAAGTACTTTGTCATCACTTGGCATAAAGCCTTTAGACAAAAGATTTGGGTCATAATTAGTGAGGTCACAACCTGATTCACCTGTGGATTCTATGGTGAGCTTTCCTAAATTAATTATTTTGCGATCAGCGGGCCAACGAACTGAAGGATCCGTTAACGCATCACCGGGCTCGGCTAGTTCAGCTTGAAAACGATAATGAACCTTGCCTTTCGCTAAATCCTCTTCAAGTCGCTTAGCCAGAAATGATTTTGGTAAGGTTTTCATTTGCTCTTCTGTTAGCACCTGTTCTGGCTCTTCTGGCACCAAGGTCCATCTAAAGGCATGCTTAGCGCCCTTTGCATCAACCATGTAAAAGGTATGCACACCAAAATACCGCGAAGACACATACGACGCTGGCGGGTTATGGCTTTGTAGCCAATTAAACTGACCTAACGTACTTGGGTTTTGCTCTCTGTATGCTTTTACTTTTGCAAAATCGATTTTCCCTGTTTTCTCGTCAGGTAATAAGGTACTTAGCAAACCAAAAAATGCTTCTGGGCTATTACCTGCAAATACAGGCGTGGTTAGCCCTGCAATATTGTGCACATCACCATTTTCTAGTACAAACTGCACCCCCATTCCTCGCGGCGAGCGTGATGTTTCATCAGCATGAGGGTTACCACCGCCCATAGAAAAGCGAATATTTGCTTTTGATGGTGCGTTAAATAAAGGGCTAATTGAATACTGTTTTGCTGCTTGATTAGGTGTAAATGTGCCAACAGCGCACACCCCTTTGGCGTGACCTTTTCTGATACCGGGCTGCTTACCTGACAGCTTCTCAAATAAATTAATAAAATCTTGCCCGTTTACTGGTTGCTCAGCAAAACTTGCTGTTGGTAAAACAAGGCACATGGCACAAACTAAAGACTTAATTTTTAGCATTTATCCATCCTTTAAACTTAGCTCCAACACAGATGACCTGACTAACTTCATAATGATTTCATCAAAGTTAATAAATATTTTTACCAACAAAAACGCTACAAACATTTAATAAACTTAGAATATTTATTTAACTACAGTATTTTTAAAAGCTGCTAACTTTAAATTTAGGATCCTAAAAACTGCTGTGGCGCCCAGCATTTTAAAAATAATCCGTGTTCTTAGCACGACTATGGCTAATCCACTTAATTGTAAATTTTGTGGCTTGGTCAAAAACAACAAGGACCTAATTATGGTGAAACAACATAAAAAAACCACTGCAAACGCTGATGTAGATATGACCCCTATGCTTGATATTGTGTTTATCTTGCTAATATTTTTTATCGTAACAACCTCGTTTGTTAAAGAGCGCGCTATCGAAGTCAATCGCCCTTTAGCAAAACCAAGTCTTGATAATCCCAAAAAACAAGCGCAATTTACTATCACTGAAAACGACAGTATTTATTTTGCAAATAGACTTATAACACCAGAGCAAATAATCGCTAACCTTGCGTTATTTGCCGCTCAGTTTGAAATGACAAATGTACAAGTAACAGCAAGTGAGCAAAGTAGCCACAAAACCTTGGTTACTTTGCTTGATAAAATAAAACAATATCAAGATGTTCCTATATCGATAAGCACATCTTTATAACTAAAAAAGGGCCTAACGGCCCTTTGCAAAGTTAAATAATAAAGGAATCTAAAGGGAGTTTAGAACTTGTACTCTGCACCTACGTAGTAGTACGCACCGTTAAAACCAAATGGTGCAGAACGACGTGAGTAAGTGAAGACACCCGGACTTGAAACAATGGTGTTGCCACTTGCATCAACAATCGTACCCGAGCGTGAATTACCAATAGTGTTCTTATCTGGGTAAACATCAAATAAGTTATTTGCACCAATGTTAAATGACAGGTTTTCGTTAAAGAAGTAGTTAACTTTTACATCAGTTAAGATTTCAGCACCGTATGTTTGACGACCACCATCTTCAACTGTGTATTCGCCGTAACGATTTAGAGATAGGTTTACAGTCCAATCTTCTAAACGGTAAAGCGCACTTAAGTTAATGCGGTCTTCTGGTTGCCATTCTTCGATAATTGACGTTTCTTGTGCAGAAAATACATCTTCTACCGGAATAGTCTCAAGACCACTGCCTGATGGCGTGAATAAATCAACTACATCTGTTTTAGTGAAGTTAGCAGCAAAGGTGAAATCTAGCGTACCGCCAAGGCCTTCTGTGTTCCATGTGGCAACTAAATCAACACCTTCGGTTTCAGTATCGGCACCATTTAAGAAGAACTGACCCGCACCTGCGCCTGAACTTACAAGTGCAGCATCTAGCGTATCTGATAAGCCTTTACCTAAACGGTTAGAGATAACGATACGGTCGTCGATATCAATCGCGTAGTAGTCAATGGTTAAATTGATATTGTCGGTTACGTTATACACAATACCTAAACTACGGTTTTGTGACTTCTCTTCTTTTAACTTAGGAATACCAATTGATTGCGCTAAGGTACTGTCGTTTCTGAATGTACCTACTTGCTCAGCAACTAAGCTGCCATCATCACCTACAACAAACTGTGTACTTACGTTATTAAAGTAAAGTTGTTGCATAGAAGGCGCTCTAAATCCTGTACTTAATGCACCACGTAAAGACACATCTTCAGTCACAGACCAGTTACCCGCTAACTTAAAGTTTACGGTATCACCAAAGCCTTTGTAGTTATCGTAACGTACCGCACCTGAGATAATCACATCATCAATAACATAGGTTTCTGCATCCATATAGAATGAGATCACATCGCGTGACTCATCAACAGATGATGCCGGATCTGAACCACCAAAACCTTGCGTACCACTTGCAGCATCAACACTACCTACCCCACCATTTAAACCTGAGTAGATGCTCATACCATCAACAGTGTCGTAATCACGGTATGCGTATTCACTGCCTTCTAAAATACGGAACTCATCAGTACGAAGCTCTGCACCCAGTGCTAATGAGAAATTATCGTAGTCTTTGGTGTAATCAAGGTTAAGTGTTTGAAGTGATAATTCAAGGCCGTATGCATATGCTGAACGTGGGATAGTGGCACGAATTTCTGCCGCGCTTAAACCTTGGTTATAACGAAGGTAGTTAGCGTATGAGCCATTGATAGTGTCACTTGTTGTGTAATCAATGCTGTTCTCGCCATAGGTGTACGATAAATCAATGCTTGAATCATTATCGAACGACTTTTTAAAGCCAACATTGTAAGACACGTCATCAATAACGGTATTAATTTTCGGTAAGAATCCCATAGGAATGGTTGCATCACCATCTTGTAATACAGGGTTACCATTGGCATTTGCGTTGTGACGGAAAAACGCAGCTGATTCATTTTCACGATTTGAATAGGTGATAAAACCATATAACTCACCACCAGCAAGTTCATAGCCAGTGTTGATAGTTAAAGCAAATTGCTGTGAATCTGCATCACCAATTCTAAACGTATCACGAGGTGCGGTTAACTCACGCGGGTCGCCTGCTAATAGCGTCCCGTCATCAAGTTCAGTACAGCCGTAAAATTGACATGAGCCATGAAGACCTGCACGGTTTGTTGGCGCACGATCACGGTAGTTAATTGTGGTATTTAAATACCCATCATCACCTAGTGCAAAACCTTTATTGAAATCAACATTTACTGTTTCACCATCACCTTCTGAATACTCACCGTAGTTGATGGCCGCTTTACCGCCCTCTTCAGCGTCTTTTAATACGATATTAATAACACCTGCAATGGCATCTGAACCATATTGCGCAGCAGCACCATCACGTAATACTTCAATGCGTTTAATAGAAGCCGCAGGGATAGCATTCATGTCAGTCCCTGCCGTACCACGACCCACAGAGGTATTAATGTGAATAAGGCTTGCTTGGTGGCGGCGCTTGCCATTGATAAGAACTAAGGTTTGATCGGGCCCTAAACCGCGTAGTGTTGCAGGGCGAAGTGCATCAGTACCATCACTGATAGACGAGCTTGAAAAGTTAAAAGACGGTGCAATAGCCTGAAGCATACGGCCTACTTCTGTTTGGCCTGTATTCTCTAGTGCTTCGGCACTTAAAATATCAACCGGAACCGGTAAATCTTCAACCGAGCGTCCTGCTACACGGCTACCGACAACGGCAATTTTTTCGATGTTTTTTTCTGCTGATTGATCTTCTGCTAACGCTTGCGTATTGGCGGCAAGCAGTAATGGCACGACTGCAGCGCTGACCCCTGATACTTTGATCATGTTATTATCTATCCTATCTACTTGTTTGAGTTTTATACTCAGCAAGCCTTGATGATCAACAACCGCATCGAGCTCAGTGCCTTCGAGCATCGCATTGAGTGCATCAAGTTTGGTGTAAAAACCAAACACAGATTGCGCTTGATATTGCTTCGCTAGTTCGAAAGAAAAAATGACTGTTTGATCTGTTTGCTTTGCAAATTCGATTAACGCCAAATCAGCTCGTTGCGCTTTGATGTCAAATTGCAGCATTTGTTTTTCAGCCGCTATTGCTACTTGGCCTGTAGTGAGGCCATAAATAACAAAAGAGGCAGGTAACAACCGCAATTGCTTACTGCGCAATTTAAACAAACAAGTGAGGAAGAAAAATCCGCTATGTAAATTTAACTTTTTTTTAATTAATTTTTTGTGACGAGAAGGTGGCGCATAATTAACATCATTATAATTGCGTATTCTCATAGGCAGAACTAACCTTTTGCAGCGATCGTTAAGCTAACACGATGTTCACCTAAACGTTGATGTTCTACACCTAAGTTGGCCTGTAATGAGTCAAGCAAACCTTTAATGTCGCCTGTTTTAAACACCCCAGCTACTTTCAAAGAGGCAAGTTCTGGGTCATTTAGCTCAAAACGCGTGGCTGTATAACGACTCACCTCTTGCAGAGCTTCGTCTAGAGACTCACCATTAAAAATTAACATTTCTTGTTGCCATGCCAAGTCGCGTTGGACGTCATCAACAGATAACTGCTTAATTGGCGCTGTTTTACTTTGTTTTATTAGTGCCTTCTCGCCTGATACAACCACATTCGCTTTAAGTGCTTTTATATCTGCGCTGTTATCTGAAGCATCTTTTAAACGATTAAAATCACTGGCATCAACCTGAGTACTCGGATCAGTAATCATCACTTTGCCCTCAGTCACAACTAACTCTAAGTCTGAGGCAGAGTTTCGCTGAACATTAAATACTGTGCCAAGTGCAGTAAAAGATTTATCACCAGCAATTACGGTAAACGGACGACTAGGATCTTTAGCAACATTAAAACGCCCTTCACCACGGCTCAGGATCAACTGACGACGATCGCCTGAGTAAGCAACTTCAAGTTTAGTATTGGTATTGAGCTGCACAATAGTGCTGTCTGGCAGAACAAATTCAGCTTGCTCGCCTACTTTAGTGCGATAAATTTTGGTAAATTTGGCATAGTCGTTTTCTTCACTTTGCCAGTAGCTTGAATAGATAAGCATGATACAACCAAGCAGCATCACTACTAAAAAGCTCGCAGCAGTTGCCATACCAAACACTGCAGGTTGTTTTTGCGGTGCTTTATAAGGGAACATACTACTTAACTCATTGAGCACGCTCATTTCATCCCATAAAGTCGCAAGTTCAAACAATGCTTCTTGATGAGCTGTGCTTTGATGAGCCCACATGTGCAATTGTCTCACTTCATCTTTAGATAAACCGCGATCAATTGCACTTATCCATTGACTTGCCTGCTCTTGAATCATTTCTTTTGATGAAAATGGATGGACATTACTCATTTGTTCACCTCTTTTGCAGTGAACTCAGTGGTTGGGTTAAATGTCTGGGGTTGTACGTCGTGTGATTTCATTGCTCGGTGAACATGTAATAAGCCTTTGGCTATATGTTTTTCAACAGTACTTTCGCTGAGTTCCATTTTAGCTGCAATTTCCTTTTGGCTTAAGCCATAGACTTTTTTTAAGATAAAACATTTTTTAATTTGAGGGCTTAATTCGTTAGTCACTCGGCAAAAAAACAAAAAACGTTCTTTTGAGGTCACTTCATCTTCAAGTGCCATTGAACGCATGTGATGCTCAACCTGTTGTTGTTCATCTAACGATTCTTTGTATTTATTGTCCCATTTAGCAATGTGATTTAGTGCCAAATGTTTAGCCGTTTTCAGCATGTAACTGTGAGTATATTCGATATTTTGTTTAAGATCAGCTTCATAACTTTTTATAAACGTCTCTTGCACAATATCTTCTACATCATCAGGGCTGACAATACGTGATACAAAGCGCCTAAGTTTGCTCGATATCTCAGTAAAAGCGGTGATAACCCCAGTTTGATCTGTCATCCTTAACTCACCTTTATTATATTTTTATTGCTTTAGGGTACGAGATTTCATTTTAATTACAAGCCATTTGTTAATTTTTTGTACCCTTGGTAAACAAAGATTTTATAAACTCATTAAAATCTTCTGTTTTAAGCGTCATAAGCTTGCTCTACTGTTTCAAAAATCACGCTACTTCATCCACCTCGACTCACTATTTGGCTATATTTTTTATTAACTTCCACCTCCTAAATCGGTTTTTAGTTTGAAAACATTAAGCGACTTAGTGACGGGCTAAATTAAGTCATCTTTTGGTTTTAAATAAAAAGTAAACTACAGGGTGTACCTTTTTCTCTTTTGGGTATAAACTAAACGACAAATGAATATGCATAATTTCGTCTTTCGTGTTTGTTTGACTGTTTCTATGCATACCTACTTAACAATTGGACTGTGGAGTAAACATGCGTCTGCCTTTCGCACCTGCCAAATTATCATTATCTTCGTTGTTACTTGTGTCTGCACCCTTGCTACTGCAAGGTTGTTCTGAAGCGCCAGAGCAGCAACAGGGTCAAATGCACCCAGCAGCTGTCGCTACTATGACTATGGAAACACACGATGCACCTTTTACTATTGAGCTGCCAGCAACGCTGTCTGGTTCAAAAGAAGTTGAAGTTCGAGCCCGTGTTACCGGAATCCTTGAATCACGTAACTTTGAAGAAGGTCAGCGTGTCGAACAAGGCCAATCTCTGTTTACTATTGATCTTGAACCTTACCAACTTGCGGTTGATCGTGCGCAAGCTGCACTTGATGGTGCAAAAGCAGCGCTTGTTCAAGCTGATCGTGACGTTAAACGATTAGCTAAACTACGTGCCGAAAAATCTGTTTCACAACGCGATTACGATAACGCTAGTTCAGCTAATGATATTGCAAAAACTGATTTAGCCGCTGCAAAAGTTGCGTTAAAAGAAGCCCAGCTTAATCTTGAATATGCGCAAGTGAAAGCCCCTGTCGCAGGTGTAATGGGACGTGAGTTTGTCTCGGAAGGAACCTATGTTTCTGGCCCAGATTTACTACTGACTCAAATGACTCAGTTTGACCCTATTCGTATTCGTTTTGGCTTATCTGAGCGTGAACAACTGCAAATGCGTCAAGATGTTAAAAATGGCTCACTGACGTTACCTGAGCAAGGCCACTGGAAAACACAAATTAAACTCCAAGACGGCTCTTTATACGGACAAACCGGTGAAGTTAACTTCTCTGATGTGCGTATTAATCCAAACACAGGTACCAGTGAGTTTCAGGCTATTATTCCTAACCCTGATTTTCAACTTCGCCCGGGCCAATTCGTTCGCGTTGAGTTAAGTGGTGCAGTACGTAAAAACGCTTTCATCGTTCCGCAACGTGCAGTGCTCGATAACGGCACGGGTAAGTTCGTTTATGTTGTAAGTAAAAACGAGCAAGGTATGGATGTCGCGTTACCTGCCCCTGTCACTGTGGGTGAATGGATCAAAAAACCAGAAAACGAGCAATACCAAAACTTTTGGTTAATTCGCAGTGGGTTAAAAGAAGGCGACCAAGTTATTGTTGATGGCATGGCGCGTATTTTCTTCCCGGGTATGCCAGTAAATGTTGGCAAGCCAGCCGCTAACTCAAGCCACGCAGAATAAGCACAGGGAGTCTTATGTTTTCTCGTTACTTTATAGACAGACCCATTTTTGCGTTTGTTATATCTATTGTTATTGTGCTTGCGGGCCTTGCTGCGATGCGCAGTTTACCTGTAGCGCAATATCCTGAAATTGCGCCTCCGGTTGTACAAGTGACCGCAGCCTATCCGGGTGCATCCGCCAGTGTACTTGAGCAAACGGTTGCCACACCGATAGAAAATGCCATTACTGGTGTTGAAGGTATGATGTACATGTCATCGACTTCAACCAGTGCAGGCTCGACCACCATCGAAGTAACCTTCGAAATTGGTACTGATGTGGACCAAGCAGCTGTAAACGTGAATAACCGTGTAAAGCAGGTTGAAGCGCGTTTACCTGAAGAAACTCGTCGCCAAGGTGTGGTTGTCCAAAAAGGCTCTTCTAGCTTTTTACAAGTGCATGCCTTTTACTCTCCTGACGGTACGCGCTCGAGTTTATGGACTTCAAACTATGTCACCATGAACGTGCTTGACCGTGTTAAACGTATTCCGGGCACCACCAGTGTGCAAATTTTTGGTGCTAAAGATTACGCGATGCGTATTTGGCTACGCCCAGATGTAATGAGCCAGCTAGGGGTTACTGTTGAAGAAATAGCAGGGGCAATCCGAGTACAAAACTCGCAATACGCTGCAGGTAAAATTGGTGCGACACCAACTACTCAATCTCCACAAGAGCTCGTTTACAGTGTGACTGCACAAGGTCGTTTGTCTGAGCCTGAACAGTTTGAAAATATCATTATTCGTTCAAATACCGATGGCAGTAGTTTACGCTTAAAAGACGTAGCACGCGTTGAGCTAGGTTCGAAAGATTATAACTTCAAAGGGACAATTAACGGTAAAGAAGCAGTACTATTAGGTATCTTCTTGCAACCGGGTGCCAATGCTCTTGATGTAGCTGAAGAAGTAAATAGTGTTATCGAAGAAATGAAAAGCCAATTCCCTACTGGACTTGCACATTTAACTTCGTACGACACAACCCGTTTTGTTGAAGTATCAATTCGTGAAGTTGTAAAAACACTGCTTGAAGCCATGGTATTGGTATTCTTAGTGGTGTATTTATTCTTACAAAACTGGCGCGCTACCCTAATACCTACCCTTGCAGTGCCAGTATCGCTACTTGGCACGTTTGCCGGCATGTATATGCTGGGATATTCAATTAACTCACTCACCTTATTCGGCATGGTGTTGTCGATTGGTATTGTTGTTGATGATGCCATCGTGGTACTTGAAAACGTTGAACGTATTATGCATGAAGAAGGACTCGGTGCCAGAGACGCAGCTGTCAAAGCTATGAGTGAAGTAAGTGGCCCTGTTGTAGCTATCGTTCTGGTTCTGTGTTCTGTGTTTGTGCCAATTGCGTTTTTAGGTGGCTTAACAGGTGAGTTATTCCGTCAGTTCGCTATTACTATTTCGATTGCTGTGAGTTTATCGGGTGTGGTCGCCCTAACGATGACGCCTGCTCTTTGTGTACTTATTTTAAAACAAGAACACAAGCAAACAGCCCGCTTCTTCTTATGGTTTAACGCTATGTTTACCAAGATAACTGGCCGTTATGTGGGGGCTGTTGGTTTTATGGTACGCCGCGGTCTTTTAGGTGTAATCTTAATGACGGGTATGATTGCTGCAACGATTGGCCTTTGGCAAAACACCCCAGGCTCGCTTGTACCCGATGAAGACCAAGGTTATTACATCTCTGCAATCTTTTTACCTGACGGTTCATCACTTGAGCGTACCGAGGAAGTAACGCAACAAGTTGTAAAAGCAGTACAATCAAACCCAGCTAACGAAAACGTCGTTGCGTTTACAGGCTTTGATTTTATCGGCGGTGGTTACAAAAATAGTGCTGCGACTTTATTCGTGACACAAAAGCATTGGGATGAACGCGAAGTTGATACCAAAGCACTTGTGCAAGAGCTATTCATGAAAACGGCAGGTATTAAAGAAGCACTCGTACTTGCCTTTAATCCACCTGCTATCTTTGGTTTAGGTAACACTGGTGGTTTTGAATTTTACATTCAAAACAAAGGTGATAGTGACCCAGACAAACTTCAACAAGCGATGCAGTTAATGACAGCAGAAGCGCAAAAGAGCCCAATCATCAGCGGCCTGCAAACTCTTTGGCGCCCTGATGCACCGCAACTTCGTGTTGATGTTGACCGAGAACAAGCGCGTGCCATGGGTGTAGAAATTGATGATGCGTTCACCGCCCTTGCAGGTAACTTAGGTACTTATTACGTCAACGACTTCAATAAATTTGGCCGCGCATGGCAAGTCCTAATGTCTGCAGATGCTGAATTTAGAATGAAACCTGATGACATTGGCCGTATCTATGTTAAAAACAACCAAGGTACTATGGTGCCGCTTTCAGCCTTTACCACTATCGAGTATAGCCGTGGCCCTGAAAACTTAAATCGTTATAACAACTTACCAGCAGTTAAACTAATGGGTAATGCAGCACCTGGTTTCAGTTCGGGTCAAGCTATCGCTGAAGTTGAACGTATTGCAGAAGCTGTCTTACCACCAAATATGACCTACGAATGGACGGGCTCTGCATTCCAAGAAAAGCGCAGTTCGGGTACCACAGGGATTGCCTTAGGACTTGCAGTGATCATGGTGTTTTTGATTTTAGCAGCCCTTTACGAGCGTTGGTCATTACCACTGTCTGTAATGCTTGCCCTGCCATTTGGTACCTTTGGTGCACTAATAGCCGTTTGGGTGGTTGGCATGACAAACGATGTGTATTTCCAAATTGGCCTTGTCACCCTACTCGGCCTTGCCAGTAAAAACGCAATTCTTATCGTTGAATACGCCTTAATGAAACATCAACAAGGCTGGAGCGCTAGTACTGCTGCACTTGAGGCTGCACGTTTACGTTTTAGACCAATCATCATGACCTCCCTTGCATTCATTTTAGGCGTTGTACCTTTAGTACTTAGCTCCGGTGCAGGCGCTGGTGCCCGTCATAGTGTTGGTACAGGTGTTATGGGCGGTATGATGGCAGCCACATTCTTAGCTGTATTCTTTGTACCTCTGTTCTTTTATTGGTTAACGGCACGTAAGTTAACTGAAAAACGCTCAAGACAAGAGCTTGCTGATGAAATAGCACACCATCACCAACAAGAACATGTCAAAACCCAAGAGGGTAATCTGTAAAAAATGAAGGGCAAACAATGAGTTTGCCCTTTTTTTGCTTATTTGATTACTAGCAATTTGCAGCTTCGAACGCTAGTATTAAGGAAAGATGTGTGGAGTGCAGCATGAATAATCAAAAATTAGCCGAATTTGAACAATTTTTTCAAATTAACGAGAGCAACCGTGTCAATTTGTACCCGGTTGAACCAAGTGCTGTGCCAAAAACCAATGCTGAGCTCGAGGCCGATATTCCTGCTTTATTCAAACTTGCCAACGAAGTAAATGAGCTTGAGCAAACGAGCTTACGACCACTACGTAATCTAGGTGATGTTGCACAAGAATTAGCAGCGTTTTTACAGGCGCAGTCTCGTAAAATCGATTTAATCATGAGTCATATCTTAGCCTCTGAGCAACCAGACGATAACGCAAACTACTGCGACAGTTACGGCGGTGGTGGTGTAAAGCTTACCTCATCTGAGGTCTATGAATTAGGTCAAACATTTCGCACTAAGTTGTTTTTACAACATGAGGCGTCAGCTATTTATTGCTACACCGAATTAGTGGCGATTGAAAAATGCGATGATGATAAATATCAATACACGTTATTGTTTACTGCTATTCGTGATGCTGACCAAGATTTAGTCGTTCGAGCGGCCTTACACGCACAAACACGCCAACTAAAAAAACGTCAACAAGAAAACAATCCGCAAGATAGTTAAAAATCGCGCTTTATCGCGCACAAAAAGCTGACATCTATGGCTAAAATGCTAAACTAGCCCCACCTTAGTTTGTTTATTACCTTCATGAAATTTAGACTTTTACCTGAATGGGCTGAGCAAGATGCCGTTATGCTCACTTGGCCTCATCTAGACACTGATTGGGCAGCAAAATTAACCGCTGTTGAGCCTGTGTATGTAGCGCTTTGCCAAGCAATTAGCCAACAACAAGATGTTGTTATCGTGGCCCATGATAATGCCCTAAAAACACATATTGCAGCTTTACTTGCAAAAGCTGATGTCGATGCAAGTCGCATTCACTTTGTGGTGACACCGTGTAACGATACCTGGGCACGTGACCATGGCCCATTGACCTGCGCGAATATTGATGACGCAACCCAATTAAAAGTGATGGATTTTATTTTTAATGGCTGGGGCAATAAATTTGCAAGTGATCTCGATAACCAAATTAATCAAGTGCTTGTAAAGCAAGTCGCTAATCCTAAAAATACTTATCAGCAAAGTGAGCTGGTTCTTGAAGGCGGCGGCGTTGAAATTAATGAACACGGCGTGCTACTCACAACCAGCGAATGCTTATTAAACCCAAATCGTAACCCAGAACTTACAAAAGCGGATATAGAACAAACGCTTGTTGAGCAACTAGGGGCTACTTCTTTCCTTTGGGTTGATCACGGTTATCTTGCTGGTGATGATACCGATAGCCATATTGATACGCTGGTACGTTTTGCACCAAACAACACCCTAGTTTATTTGCAGTGTGATGATAAAAATGATGAACATTTTGCTGCCCTTGATGCCATGGAAAAGCAACTGCAATCATTTAAAACCGCTAACGGTGAAAGCTATGAGCTTATTGCCTTACCTTGGCCAAAAGCGGTATTCAATGAAGACGGTGACCGACTACCTGCCACATACGCTAATTATTTAATCATCAATAAAACCGTTTTAGTGCCAATTTATGGTGACGAAAACGACCAACTTGCACTTGGTCAGGTTGCCAAAGCATACCCAGACCACACTGTTGTTGGTATTAATTGCCTGCCAATTATTCACCAATTTGGCAGCTTACACTGTATTACAATGCAATTACCGCGCGGCTTTTTAGCAGGAACAAACAATGACTAAACCAACGCATTTAAAGGTTGCTCTTGTTCAGCAATCAAACACCGATAATGCTCAAGACAATATGGCAAAATCGATTGCAGGTATACGCGATGCAGCAAGCCAAGGCGCTAAGCTTATTGTTCTTCAAGAGCTACACCGTAGTTTATATTTTTGCCAAACCGAAGATGTAGACGTTTTTGATTTAGCAGAAACAATTCCGGGCCCAAGTACAGATACCTTAGGCGCACTTGCCAAAGAGTTGAATGTGGTGATTGTGTCATCATTATTCGAAAAACGTGCGACAGGTCTTTACCACAATACCGCTGTGGTACTTGAAACTGACGGCAGCATTGCCGGTAAATACCGCAAAATGCATATTCCTGATGATCCTGGCTTTTACGAGAAATTTTACTTCACACCTGGTGATTTAGGTTTTCAGCCTATTCAAACGTCTGTTGGTAAATTAGGCGTATTAGTGTGCTGGGATCAATGGTTCCCTGAAGCCGCACGATTAATGGCAATGTCGGGGGCTGAGATTTTAATTTACCCAACTGCGATTGGCTGGGACCCTCGCGATGAGAAAGACGAACAAACACGTCAAAAAGACGCGTGGGTTATTTCACAACGCGCTCATGCCGTTGCCAATGGCGTGCCTGTGATCAGCTGTAACCGTGTTGGCCACGAAAGTGATCCAAGCGGCCAAAGCGAAGGTATTCAGTTTTGGGGTAACTCTTTTATCGCGGGCCCACAGGGTGAGATTCTAGCCGAGGCTAACAACAGCGATGAGCAATTGTTAGTTGTTGAATTAGACCAAGCACGTAGTGAAAACATACGTCGAATTTGGCCTTATCTTCGTGATCGTCGTATCGACCACTATCAAGACCTAACTAAGATTTATCGAGACTAAGCAGTAAAAACAGTTTAAAGGAGTAGTAAATGGCGTTTGCGCAATGGGCAGCATTGCCTTGGGTAAAATCTGAGAAAGATAAAATTCAATGGGGACAACTTACTGGTAGCGGACTTAGCATCGCCATCGCAGAAGGTGTAAAACAACACAACGAGCTGGTTGTGATAGTCACCCCAGATACGCCAAGCGCCCTACGCCTTGAAACTGAGTTAGAATTTCTATTGCCTGAAAACCCAGTCATGGTCTTTCCTGACTGGGAAACGCTGCCTTATGATCATTTTTCACCACACCAAGATATTATTTCTGCACGCTTAGCCACGTTAAACACATTAAAAAAAGAACAACAAAGTGTTTTAATCGTACCTGTATCAACTTTGATGCTTCGTACAGCGCCAGCATCATTTATTTATGGGTCAACCCTTAACTTTAAAGTGGGTGATACCTTAGATACGCACACTCTACGTGAAAATCTTGAACAAGCAGGCTATTTGCATGTACAACAAGTGATGGAGCATGGTGAATATGCTATCCGTGGCTCTATCGTTGACTTGTATCCTATGGGTAGCCCTCACCCATTCCGTTTAGACTTTTTTGATGATGAGCTCGACAGCATTCGTTTATTTGATGTTGAAAGCCAGCGTTCAGATGAAAAAGTAGACAAAATTGAGCTATTACCAGCTCATGAGTTTCCAACTAACGACTCTGACATTGAGCGTTTTCGTATCAATTATCGTGAGCAATTTGGCGCAAGTTCTGAACAAGACTCAATTTATATGCAGGTCACCAAAGGTACATGGCCTGCCGGTATAGAATATTATATGCCTCTGTTCTTTGATGAATTGGCAACTATATTCGATTACTTACCTAGCAATACGACGTTTATGCATTTTGGCGATATTGAACATGCTGCTGATCAATTTTGGCATGATGTAAATGTTCGCTATGAAAACCGCCGTGTTGATCCACTTAGACCATTACTTGAACCTGTAAAGCTATATCAAAGCGTTAATGAACTCTTTGGTGAGTTTGGTAAATACGCACGTATTCGTTTATCTCAAGCGAAACTAGGCACTAAAGCAGGCCATACAAACCTTGCCAGTAAAGAGCTACCAAACGTACGTATAGATCATAAGCTACATGAGCCTTACCAAGGTTTAATTAACTTTGTTGCTAGTGAGAAAAAACAAAAAGGCCGCGTACTGTTGTCGGTTGAATCTGACGGACGCCGCGAATCTTTACTGACACTATTAAAACCAAGTGGTTTAAAGCTCAAAGAATTCGAGTCTTTCAGCGATTTTACAAATAGTGCTAGTGATGTTGGCTTAATAGTATCGCCACTTGAACAAAGTGTGGTGTTAGACGGTAAACCGCGTTTAACCATTATCACTGAACAAGAATTATTAGGCATTAAAGTATCGCAACGTAGACGTCGTAAACATAAATACGAAGCCAGCCAAGATGCACTTATTCGTAATCTTGCTGAACTGCGTGAAGGCCAGCCAATTGTTCACCTTGATCATGGTGTAGGTCGCTACCAAGGGCTTGAAACAATTGATGCTGCAGGTGTAATTACTGAGTTTGTCACCATAATTTACGCTAATGATGCAAAGCTTTATGTACCTGTTTCTGCATTACATATGCTTAGCCGTTATTCTGGTGGCGAAGAGGCCTCTGCACCACTACATAAACTAGGCTCCGATGCGTGGGAAAAAGCAAAGAAACGTGCCGCTGAAAAAGTTCGTGATGTCGCCGCAGAATTATTAGACATTTACGCTAAACGCCAAGCTAAACCAGGTAATAAGTTTAAGCTGGATGGCAGTGCTTACCGTCAGTTTAGCGACAGCTTCCCATTTGAAGAAACCGATGATCAACGTAATGCCATTGAATCTGTGCTTGGAGATATGCAAAGTAAACAGGCAATGGATCGTTTAGTATGTGGTGACGTAGGCTTTGGTAAAACAGAAGTGGCCATGCGGGCTGCTTTTGTTGCCGTAAATGATAACAAGCAAGTTGCTGTACTTGTGCCAACGACACTGCTTGCTCAGCAACATTATGAAAACTTTAAAGATCGTTTTGCCGATTTACCTATTGAAGTTGGCGTTTTATCACGCTTCAACTCAACAAAAGAGCAAAAAGACACGCTTGAAAAAATGGCTGAGGGCAAATTAGATATTGTTATTGGTACTCATAAACTGATCCAACAAGATATTCAATTTAAAGATCTTGGTTTATTGATTGTTGATGAAGAGCACCGTTTTGGTGTGCGTCAAAAAGAGAAAATCAAAGCATTACGTGCCGATGTCGATATTTTAACACTCACTGCGACCCCTATTCCACGTACATTAAACATGGCGATGAGTGGCATGCGTGACCTGTCAATCATAGCCACACCGCCTGCGAAACGTTTAGCGGTTAAAACCTTTGTTAGACAAAGAGATGCAGAACTTATTCGCGAAGCAATTCTGCGTGAAATTAAACGCGGTGGTCAGGTGTATTTCTTACATAATAATGTTGAAACTATCGACCGAGTTGCTGAAGAAATAAGTGAATGGGTTCCTGAAGCTAGCGTAACAACAGCACATGGCCAAATGCGCGAGCGTGAGCTTGAGCAAATTATGAGTGATTTTTATCACCAAAAATATAACGTGATTGTATGTACCACCATTATCGAAACAGGTATCGATGTACCGACAGCCAACACCATTATTATGGATAGAGCAGATAAGCTTGGCCTTGCGCAGCTGCATCAATTACGTGGTCGTGTTGGCCGTAGCCATCACCAAGCATATGCCTATCTTCTCACTGGTAACCCTAAATCACTCAGTAAAGATGCCGTTAAACGCCTTGAAGCAATTGAATCACTTGAAGACCTTGGAGCCGGTTTTGCTCTAGCAACCCATGACTTAGAAATTCGTGGTGCCGGTGAGCTGCTAGGTGACGATCAATCAGGTCAAATGCAAACCATTGGCTTTAGCTTGTATATGGAGATGCTTGAGCAAGCTGTAAACTCGCTAAAAGAAGGCAAAGAGCCAACCCTAGAGAACTTACTTGGCCAGCAAACTGAAGTTGACTTAAAGCTACCTGCATTATTACCCGATGATTATATTCATGATGTAAATGCGCGATTAGGTATCTATAAACGCATTGCAAGCTGTGCTAATCTCAATGACATGGACGAATTACAAGTAGAGTTGATTGACCGTTTTGGCCTACTGCCTGATGCTACGAAAAACTTATTCAGTTTGCAGCAATTAAAACTACAAGCAAGTAATCTTGGCATTAAGAAGATTGAAGCAAACCCGAAAGGTGGCTATTTTGAGTTTAGCCAGCATACAAAGGTTAACCCTAGCTTCATCATTGGTTTGATACAAAGTGCACCGCAGGTGTATAAAATGGATGGCGCAAACAAACTGCGCTTTGCAATTAGCGAAGCCAACGCTCGTGAACGCTTAAAAATGGTCACTGCAATGATTGCAGATTTTGAGAAAAAGGTTAGCCATTAATGTTGTTTAGAAATAGTTTAATATTGCTTTGTTGCTTATTTACAAGCTCATCATATGCAACACGTTGGTTTGAAATTGAAGTTCTTATTTATAAACAGCGCCCAGCTCCTTACTTACAAGAAGATTTCAGTCTAAAACACGATGAAATCAAGGCTAAGCGTAGCAAAGATATATTATCTCCTGCGTACACAGCACAAGCGAAACAGGCTTGTATTGAAGGTGATAACCGCTTTCGCTCTGATTCGTTTACCGACTCTTTAGTCAATACCAACCCTCATTCTAATGTGTGTGATGACAGTGTTGATTTTTTAGCTAGTTATAATCAACTGCCTGTTACACCCGTTGTTGAACCTCGTGAAGATACTGACGAAATATATCTAATTGCACCAGAGCAATTACAGTTTGTTGATCAAAAAGACCAGCTTGATAAAAAGGGCTTATCTCCTATTTTGCATACAGGATGGCGTTTTCCTGAAATGAGTGAAAGAAGTGCACCAAGCATCCGCTTATTTGCTGGAGAACACTTAGCAAAAAACACAAGATCACTTGAAAATGAAAATAACGATCTTATCAGTTTGATCGATCCTACTGAACGTTTTATTCCCGACCAGCTACAAAACGTGCCAGAGTGGGAATTAGACGGTTTAATGAAAATTTATGTTCGTCACTACCTATTTATAAATGCAGATTTTGATATTAGTCAGCGTCTAGAAAACGGTGATTATGAAAAAGCACGTTTTTCACAATTTAAACGTGTGATCAGTAACGAGATACATTATTTTGATCACCCTCGTATGGGTATGATCTTGCAAATAAGACGCTACAACCATTAATGGATACAATTATGAAAAAATATATGGCAATTGCAGTAGCTGCTGCGGCACTTACTTTAGCTGGCTGTTCAAAAGTAAGTCTAGAAAACTACGAAAAAATTGAAATTGGCATGGATAAAACTGAAGTTGAAGCTATTTTAGGCTCTGCTGATAAGTGTGAAGAAAAAACACTACACACTAACTGTATTTGGGGTAACAAAGACAAAAACATTGAAATTACCCTAGTATCAGACAAAGTATCGCTTTACAGCAAAACAGGTTTAGACGCTAAATAAACCCTAGTGGGTGGCCAAGGCCACCCTTTTTCATCATTCATCATTTATCTTTTCTTTCAAAATGTCAGTTTGCGAGTAAATCCGCTCAATATTGACAATCTTGCTGCGATTTAAAGTAATCTTGTAACGCTGATACAAAGTCTCGTCTTCGCTCTGGGTAAACACTAATACAACATTTAATTGATAACGCCTCTCTACCGCTTTCTTAGAGATTTTATTGCTATCAAGATGATAGAGCTTACCTTCGCCTCGCTTTAAGTAGCGAGCAAACGGTGCCAAGCTAAATTGCATGGTTTGTTGAAGCGTATCATATCCGGGTAAAAACGCCTTGGCACTGACATGTGTTTCACTTGCAAAATGTAGCCACTGTGCAGCCTGTTTATTTTGATGCCGGCGCTTAGAAAAGATTTTTCTCACAGCTTTCGGAATACGTTTAAAGCTTGTGTATTCAAGCCAAATGTATTGGCTTGCGATCTTCTCTTTAGTAATACTGTTTTTAAACTGAAAGCGCCACTTTGGTCGGCCTCTAACAATCGCTCGCCAGATCACCCGTGTAATATCTTCTTTGAATATTTCACGAAGACCATAAATCACACCTAAGATCAAAATCAACGTCGCTGTTACTTCGGTAAAATTTGAACGCGCATTTAATACAACTAACATCACAAATGCCATGATCACAGCAGTTACAGTACCCTTTACCATACGTTTTAAATAACTGTTTAAATGACGGGTGCTACGAGTAAGCACTACCCCATGCTCAATTAAACGTTGTAATAAACGCATTTTATTAGTGATACGATTTGCATCTTCAAGTGTTGATTGCGAGTTATACTCTTGTTCTTCTCGGTAACTGTTTTCTGCTTTACAAAACTCTAAAAGCTCGCTGCGCTCTTTTGCAAAATCACTACTGCGCGGCCCTTCATCTAGTAGTTTCAGAAATGACTGCTCTACATGCCAACTTAAGTAGTTATCGGCGTTTTTATAAAACGGCAGTAGCTTTTCATCATCTGGGGTATAGCGCCTTAGCTTTTTCAACAAGCCTTTGGTTTGCTCGCACAATTCGATAGCGGCAGGATAAAACTCTTCGGCTTCTTGGTGTTTTAGGGTGTCTTTAATATCGGCATTCAGCGCTAGTCGAACTTGATAACAATACAAGTTTAAGTTTTGCCGATAATCTTGCTGTTCACCTTTATTTTTACTAACAAAGCGACTTCTCACTAACGGTAAGTGAATGTTGTTAGCGTTATACGCAAGGTGCGATTTAAAATTGTTATTAAAGAATGATTCTTCACTAAGTGTTTGTGGATTAACACTCATTTCATTCGGAATGGAGAAATATAGGTCGAGTCGTTGCTCTGTGCGTGGTTTAAGCTCAGGCTCGATAATAAAAGATAAGTTTTCGTCTTGTTTAAGCAATATCGCCTCGTTTGTTAAAAGTACCCTTATAGTTTACGCGTTGATATACTTTCAGACAATAAAAAAGGCCCAGTAAAAACTGGGCCTTAGTAATCATTTCAAACTAGATTAGAACTTAACGTTCATACCAGCGAAGAAACGACGACCTAGTACATCGTATGTGTACGGGTCAGTGTTTGAGTCATTGTTACCTGAGTAGTAAGGTGCTTGCTTATCGAATAAGTTGTTAACACCTGCAGAGAATGACACTGTGTCGTTCAGGATGTATGAACCACTGATGTCGTGGTATACAACAGTACCAACACTTGGTACTAGACATTCGCTATCGTCAGCAAGACATGCATAGCTGTCTAAGCCGTCGATCATACGTGCTTGGTATTGTGCATCCCAGTTGTCGCCAGACGCGTTAAGAGTGAAGTTAGACTTAACTTTCGCGTAGCTACCGATACCTGAAGTTACAAGACCTGTGTAATCGATTGTGCTTGTGCCTGAATCAACGATGTACTCATCAAGGATAGTTACATCAAGACCTGTGCGCCAGTTAAGACCTGCAGCTTCAAATGCATACTTGAAGTTTACGTCGTAACCTTTAGTAGATTCGTTACCAATGTTTTGTAATTGGTTATTGAAGCTAATGCGACCAGTGCTTTGGTTGAAGTTGATTGCAGAAGACTGACATAGTGCAGTATCTTGGTTCTTGTATGCGCCCGTAGAAGCATCAAGACAGTTTTCAACGATGTATTGGTTGTTTACGCTTGAAATTGAGTTTTCGATTTCAATTTCGTAGTAGTCAACAGTCATTGAGAAACCATCTAACCACTCTGGAGCGTATACGAAACCAGCTGTTACTGTATCAGCAAGCTCTGGAGTTAATTGGTCGTTACCACCAACAGTTACTTCAGCTTGGTCTTGTGCACCAGGGAAGTTTACTTGTTCGAATGAAGGTGATTTACCTTGGTAAAGCTCAGATACTGTAGGAGCACGGAATGCAGTTGAACGAACAGCACGTAGCATTAGTTCGTCATTTACACGCCAAGTTAGACCAAGTTTCCAAGTCTCATCTGAACCAAATGTGCTGTAATCGAATGCACGAACAGCAGCGCTTAAGTCAACCATTTGTGCAAATGGTGCATCAGCTAGAAGTGGAACAGCGAATTCTACGTAAGCTTCGTTTACGTCAAAACGACCACCAGTTGGCTCAACACGTGGGTCATTTGCAAGACCTTGTGAAGTTAGTGAATCTGGAACATACCATGCTTTTTCTTCACGACGCTCGATACCAGCAGCGAAACCAACGTAACCAGCAGGAAGTTCCATTACTTCACCGTTAAGGCCAGCAGAAAGAACTAATAATTGGCTACCACCTGAATTGTTTTCAGTGTAGTTGTACTGTGCAAGGTTGCTACCTGACCAATCAGCTTGATCAAGTGGGTTAAAGTCACCCTCTTCGATTGCGTCTTGGATTGAACCCATGTTTAGTAGGTTAGTTGCGCGGTCAACTGAGTCGTTACGACCGAATACTACTGAAGTATCCCAGCCCCAACCATTGTCGAATGCACCGTCAAGACCGATTACTGCGCGAACTGTGTCAACAACTTGCTCATAACCACGAGGACCAACATCAGTCATACGACGACCGTAAGAGATGTCTTCACCGTCAGCTACACCGTGAGAAAGAAGTGAATCACCCATTGTTTCTGCATCATAAGTGAAGTCAAACCATACTGGCTGTGGAGCCATTTGTTGAGTTGACCAACGCTTAGAGTAAGTGAACTCAGAAACTAAACGCGTTTCATCAGTTACGTCAAAGTGGCCGATACCTGTTAGGTTTAAACGACGCATTGGCGTGTAAAGGTAGCTTGTTGCTGAGTAGTTGTAAGCATCACCTGCTGAAGTGAAGTCATGCCACTCGCCATCTGCTTGACCTTGTAAGCTTGCATTTTCAGCCCAAACGTGACCGAAAGGCGTGTAAGAAGAACCACCACAGTAGAAGCTACCGTTATCGTAATCTTCTTCGATTGGACAATCAGAGAAATCACGGTCTGCTTGAGAAGCATCGCCACGGTCAGTGTATTGTAAACCAATTACAACGTTACCACGGTCAAAGCTTGAACCCATTGTGATATCGAAAGACGTTTCGTCCGCATCGCCTTCACCAGTGATAGCACCGTTAAGGTTCATGTCTAGACCTTCGAAGTCGTCTTTTAAGATGATGTTAACAACACCAGCTACCGCGTCAGTACCGTATACAGCAGATGCGCCGTCTTTTAGTACTTCAACTTGCTTAATCATTGATACTGGGATTGTGTTTAAGTCAACAGTAGATGCTGCACCAGTACCAGAGTTGATCATACGACGACCATTAACTAGTACTAGAGTACGTTGTGCGCCTAAACCACGTAGGTCAACACGTGCGTTACCGCCTGAACCGTTGTTAACAGCAGGGTTAGTCATCGCACCGCTTGCTGCAGTCATTTTTTGTAGAACGCCATCGATGCTTGATGCACCCATTGCTTTGATGTCATCTGCGCCGATTAAAGTTACAGGACTAGACGTCTCCATATCGGTACGCTTAATGCGAGAACCTGTAACTTGAATTTTTTCAATAGACTCTGCTGCATCATCAGCAGCTAAAACTTGCATGCTTGAAAACATTGGGATTGCTGAAACAACAGCTAAACCAAGAATTGATTTTTTCATGTGAAAACCCTACTTGTTGGAAATTTACCTTTAATCAGGTAGCGCTCGTTATTATTAGAATCACGAGTCAGCGGAGGGCAACTTAGGCTCAGTTAACTGAACGAAAACTGAATGGAAGATTAAATAAAAAACACCACAAAAATGACGGACCCATTTCAGGTAATAAGGTTTCATGATGTATCAATGTTAACAGAAAAAAACACTTCTATATCAGAAAGGTAAGATTCTTTAGTAGCAAAAAAAACATGATTGAAATCAATTGCACGCACTTTGTAATCAAGTGTAACTAAAGCCCGATTAGTGCTACAAATGAAATTTTTACAAGTTGATCACACCACGTTATAAAAACCGTAAAAGCTTGGTAAGACTGCTAACCATACTTATTCACTAAAATTAACTAAATAGACAAAGTTAGCCTGTTAAACAGTGAATTAGAGGATGATTTTTTACTTTTGTTCCATCAGTTTGAAACTAACGTATAAAAATACGTTTAATGAAGAGCATTAAAGTATAAATAAATGACAAGGTAATGACGTTACTCACAGCTTCAGCGAAATTCGAAGCTGTGAGTAATAAAAATAGCGGTTGGTGTTAGCGAGTTTGAACTGAATCGAAATAATAAAACAAAGTACGAGGCTGATTATCAACAGTGTTATAAGTAAGCGTCATTTTCCAAGTCATAACAGGTTCAGAACACGCTCCGACCATAGTGTCAGCAACCCAAACCTGCCCTTTGCGTTTAAACTGTAGTGGGATGAATCCCATATACATAGTGACACCTTCAAGTTTTGCAGCTAGATTTTTGGCCCCGTTTGGCAGCTTTAGGTTAATTGCAAAAGGCGTTTCCGGGCTGATGTCTGGGTTACTCAGCCAAGCTTCTGCATTATTTGGGTAATAACAATGACGATTGTTCTCACAACTTGTACTTGTGCTGTCCTCTTCTATACTTTGGCTATCACATGCAGCTAAAAATACACTAAAAAGGAACACGGTGAATAAACTAGTTCGCACTCTATTTGCCTGTATAAAATAAAAGCGGATACTAATTAGCTACCCGCGAAAAGACAACCATGCTAGAAGGAATAAGCTAATAAAAATACAAACTCTGACAAAAAATAACCAACAAAGCGCTAAAATTTGATTGATGTCATAATTTTATGCAATTGACCTATCTTTTTAAGGTCAAAAATTTTATCATTTCCATCGCAAAAATAAGGGTTTCTCGAGTTTGTTTTCTGAAGCTAGCACCTCTAAGTTGGCTTTAGGTAACACGCTTGTGAAGTAATAGTAGGCCCCACTTTTAATAAAGTGGGTAATTCATTTCTAAAACGCATTAATTGCAGCGGAAGCCAGAAAATGAGCCAAACAGTAGCATCACAAACT
>CESF01138817.1_pt1 | contig 28468 bp, 27 predicted proteins | sample 356331 | NCBI WGS metagenome assembly CESF01 (sample SAMEA2621779, study PRJEB7988) | marine metagenome | biome: marine biome (ENVO:00000447); feature: surface water layer (ENVO:00002042); material: "saline water (ENVO:00002010), including plankton (ENVO:xxxxxxxx)" | depth 5 m
CTCACAAAGATTGCCTGGTAAAGCACTAATGGATATATCTGGTAGATCTTTATTAGGCAGGGTAATTGATCGCACTAGAGAAATTCAAGGGATTCACAAAATTATAATTGCTACATCTACTGATGTTGAAGATGATCAAATTGAAAATTTTTCAAAAAAAGAAAATATTGAAATCTATCGTGGTAGTCTAGATGATGTTGCAAGCAGGGCACTTGATACCTGCGTAAAGTATAACTTAGATAAGTTTGTGAGAATATGTGGAGATAGACCATTCTTTAGCCCCAATTTAATCTCAAAGCTAATAGAGCTAAGCAATAGCTCAAACTTTGAGATAATTACAACAACATTTCCAAGAACTTACCCCCCTGGACTTACATGCGAAATATTAAACACAAAGACATTAATGAACTCTATAGATTTAATTAAAAACACTGATGATAAAGAGCATGTAACTAGTTACTTTTATAAACATCCAGATAAATACTCAATTAAGAATTTTTATCCAAATGAAGACCTCAAGTTTGATGAAATCAACTTATGTGTTGATACTCAAAAAGATTTAGAAAGAGCCATTTGGATTGCCAACCAAATAGATAAAAAGGAACTGTCTTATGATAATATACCCAACATTATTGCATTAGCGCATGAATGGGATAAAATTTTTCCCAAATAAAGGGGTTTAATATGATTATTTTAGGAATACATGATGGGCATAACGCAAGTGCTTCCTTAATTGTCGATGGAAAACTAGTTTGTGCGCTTGGAGAAGAAAGACTTTCAAGAGACAAGCATCAATATGGATATCCAGCAAGAGCAATAGACACAGTATTAAATGCTGCAGGAATTTCTATTGCTGATGTTGATAGAGTTGCTATGTCTACTGCAACATTACCTCCTGCGTATTTTTACACTTCAAGAAATTCCACTCTAACTATTGCAGATTATTGGAAAGAACAAAAAGAATATTGGTATCCAAAATTATATAAAAATCAAGACCCAAAATATCTTGATATCTTTGCTGACAAAGTTGATAAAGATAATTTTCCTTATGATGAGAGCTTAATCAAACATGAAAGAGATCATGAAGGTATGTGGAAAGCAAGGCTTAATCATTTATGTAAAACCTTAAATATAAGCGAAGACATAGTTTCAGTTCATGATCACCACAAAAGTCATGCTTATTATGCATACATTGCTGACCCAAATAGAGATAAACCAATGCTTGTTTATACAATGGATGGCGGAGGCGATAATGCAAATGGAACAGTTTCTATTGGTGAACCTGGTAAACCCTTAAAAGAAATATCTAGGTCATCTAATTGTAATATTGGAAGGATGTATAGATATGCAACATTATTATTAGGTATGAGGCCGGCAGACCATGAATATAAACTAATGGGACTGGCAGCATACAATAGTGAGAAGTATGGGAAAGACGCATATGATATTTATGCTGAAACATTGGAGGTTGATGGCTTAGGCTTTAAGTATAAAAATGAGATAAAAGACCATTTTTGGTATTTTAAGGATAAATTAGAAGGCCAGAGATTTGATGCTATTGCATATGGTATTCAAAGAAGATGTGAAGAGCTTTTAACTGAATGGATTGCAAATGGCATTAAGGAAACAGGTATTGGTAATATTGCTATGTCTGGCGGTGTTGCTCAAAATATAAAAGCAAATAAACTAATTGGAGAATTAGATGGCCTAGAGCATTTATTTGTCCCACCAGGACCAGGTGATGAATCGATATCAATAGGTGCTGCATATCTTGAATTAGTAGAACAAGGAATATCTTTAGATGAAATTGAATCACCGTCTCATGGATATTTTGGACCAAGTCATTCAGAAGAAAATGTAAAAAAAGCTATTGATGAAAATTTAGAAGCAGACTGGGAGGCAAAAAAAGTTACACCTATAGAAGTTGCTAAACTATTAGCTGATGGAGATGTTGTTGCCAGATTTGGAATTGAAAGCATGGAGTTTGGCGCAAGAGCTCTTGGGAATCGTTCAATTATTGCCGATCCCAGAAGACCGGATGTAATTCATCATATTAACAAATTAGTAAAAATGAGAGATTTTTGGATGCCTTTTGCTCCAAGCATACTTGCTGAAAGAGAGACTGATTACATGATAAACCCAAAGGGTATAGACACAAGGTTTATGGCAATAGGTTGTGATTCCACAGATCTAGCAAAAGAACATTTACCAGCAGGCTTGCATCCATTCGATAGGTCAGCACGACCACAAGTTGTCCATAAAAAAGATAATCCTGGGTACCATGCTTTAATAAAAGCATTTGAGGACTTAACAGGAGTTGGTGCAGTTATGAATACCTCCTTCAACATTCATGGTGAGCCAATCGTAGGAACTCCAGAGCAGGCAATAGATACATTTAAACGATGCGGATTACACCACCTTCTAATTGGAGATTGGTTAATTAGCAAAGTTAAGAAATAATATATATTATTATTTAGAAATAGGAGAAATTTATGTTATTTATAGCTGAAATAGGCATGAATCATAATGGGAATCTTGATTTATGCAATGAATTAGTTCGTCAAGCTAAATGGGCTGGAGCTGATATAGCCAAATTCCAACTTGGATGGAGAGCAAATCCTGATGAAATAAATCATATTACTCCTGATGATTTAAAAAAAATTGAACAAATTTGTAAATACTATGATATTGAATTCATGGCTTCAATTATTACTGAAGAAGGATTTGAGCTATCAAAACATGTTGATTTTGATAGATATAAGATAGCAAGCAGAACCGTTATAGATAAACCTGAATTAGTTCATTCGATTTTAAAAATAGGTAAACCCACATTTTTGTCTCTAGGAATGTGGTCTGAAGATGGGCTGCCTTTCAACGAATACGACAACATAACATATATGTGGTGTAAGTCCTTATATCCTACATATCCTTGGGATTTAAAAGACTTACCAAAAAATTTTAACGCAATCGATATTGATGGTTTTTCTGATCACAGTATTGGGATTGAGATTGTATTGACAGCAATCACTAGAGGCGCCACCGTAATAGAAAAACATTTTACTTTAGATAAATCAGATACCACTATAAGAGATCATGGTCTAAGCGCAACACCAGAAGAGTTTAGAATGATGGTCAACTTGGGCCGTAATATCTACAAAAACAATTTATTAGGTATTTAAAATTTATTAATGGAACAAGAACAACCTTTAGTAACTATATACATTCCATGTAGAAATTACGGCCATTTTTTAAATCAAGCCGCAGAGAGTGTTATAAATCAAGTATATAAAAATTGGGAACTAATCATAATTGATGAAGGTTCAAAAGATGATACTTCTAATATCGCTGAGAAAATTTTAAAACGAAAACCTGAGCAGATTACATTTATTAAAAATCAAAAACCAAAAGGACTTCAAAAGCTAGCAAATGAAGTCTTAAGTATTGCTAATGGAAAATATATGATGAGGCTTGATGCAGATGATTGGCTTGATGAATCTGCTTTATTTCTTTTGGTAAATAGACTAGAGGCCTCAAAAAATGCTGGTTTAGTTTACGGGAACTACTACTATACAGATACAGATGGAAAAATTTTAGATGTAGAATTTAGACAAAGAATTGGAGATGAAGATTTAGCAGGTCAACTGCCACCTCATGGTGCTTGTACTTTATTTAGAACTAGAGCCTTAAAGAATGCAGGAGGATATTCTGAAGATGTTAATGCTCAAGATGGCTGGGATCTTTGGTACAAACTTGCTGACAGAATTGGCGCAACTAATATACAGGTACCTATATTTTATTACCGTCAACATGGAGAATCCATGAGTAGAGATAGTAAGAGGCTTTTGCAGGCAAGATCAAAAATATTTGAACAAATAAGCAGTAAATTAGAAGGAGATTATAAACCTACCACTTTGGCTGTAATACCTGTAAAGGAATCCTACCCTGATTTTGAAGGAGTACCATATAAGGAGATTAATGGACGATCTATTTTGGAAATCGCTATCAAGAACGCATCTCAGTCAAATAAAATAAGCTCAGTAATAGTATCCTCTGAAAGTCAAAAAGTTTTAGATTTCTCAAAAAAGTTAGAAAAGGATGGCAAAGTTCCAGCTCATATCAGATTATTAAGAGATAAAGATGCAAAATCACAGGGAGTACCAATAAGAGACTTTATGTTTATTGCTGGAGAAAAATACTCAGAGATAAATAAATCATTCCCAGACATAATCATCTTTTTAAGTTTACATGCTATAAACAGAAATCATGAACATATCGACAATGCCTTGAATGTTCTTAGAATAACCGAAAGTGATAGTGTTGTGTCTGTACAAGAGGAGAGAGAGCCTATGTTTAATTACGGAGGAAATGGCCTAGAAATAATAAACAGAGGTAGATTTCAAGATCTTACCTTCGATAAGGAAAGATTATATAGATTCAATGGATCAATTATTGCTACCTGGTGGGAGGTATTAAAAGCAGATACTCTTTTTGGAGAGAAAATAGCACACATCGAAATGTCAAATCTAGATAGCTTGCAAATCAAGACCTCCGCAATGCTTGAATATTTTAACAATCTAAAATCTTAATGAAATACATATATGTCTGCTAAATATATTTTTAGATTAGATGATGCTACCGCCTTTTCTAATAGAGATAAATGGAGTTTAATTGAGAATTTATTTGATAAATATAATATCAAACCTATTGTTGCAGTAACGCCAGATAATCAAGATCCTGATATCAAATATGATGATGAAGACATAGATTTTTGGAATAAGGTTAATGCTTGGACTAAGAAAGGCTGGTCAATTGCAATGCATGGCTACCAACATCTTTACCACGATGTTCCTAAAGAAAATTTAATAATTCCATTTTATGATAGAAGCGAGTTTGCAGGATTAAATCTAGAAGATCAAAAATTTAAAATCAACAAATCTCTAAATATATTTAAAAATAATGGAATATTACCAACAATATGGGTCGCACCATCTCACAGCTTTGATAATACCACCTTAGAAGCTCTTTATGAATCAACAGAAATAAGGATTGTAAGTGATGGGATAGCCTTATTCCCTTATTTTAAAAATAATTTTCATTTTATACCTCAACAAATATGGAATTTACAAAATAAAAAATTTGGAGTTTGGACCGTTTGCCTGCATCCAGATACCATGACAGATGAAGAATTTAATCAACTATCTAAAAAACTAGAAGAAGAGAAGTTGTCTATAAATATAATATCTATAAATGATATTAATTTTGAAAAAACAAATAAGAAAAATTTCTTAAATTCTTTTTATGGCTTTTATTTTTGGACAATTTTTTATATAAAAAAATCATTAAAGAATATCCGTTGCATGGTTTTAAAAAAATAAGAGATTAGGATGAATAAAAAATGAAAGTGCCTGAAATAATTTCTTCAGCTAATAAGAATAATTGGATGCATGTTTTCTTGGTTGTTAATCCTATAGCTGCTTCGGTCTCCAGACTGATCAAGGAAACATATAATTTAAAAGAATCAAATATTTTAACAGTATCTCTTAGAGACACAGACTTATCTATTATCGATTTTAATACAATGCACTTAAATGATTCTTTAAAAAATAAAATTTTGATAAAATTCTTTAAAAGCTATCCAAACACCAAGAAAATTCTAAACAGAATAGGAAAAGATAACAAATTTATTTTATATACTTCATGGGCTTACAAAGAGTCATCTCAACTGCCTTCAGTCGGAAGGCTTGTAAGTTTAAATAATTGCATGGGCCACGTGTATATTGAAGAAGGTCAGGCAACATACAGAGCTTCAAAACCGTTCTCCTCAAACAAATCAAGCAGGCACAATACTCTCCATGCAGAAAATCTTATAGATGTATATAGAGACGACGCGTATGCTTTTATTGGGATATTGCCTGAAGCATACCCAGAGGTCCCCAAAGAAAAACTTTACATATTAAATAACTTTATTGATTTAAAAAAATTCTATAATCCAATTTTAGTTGGCATAAAAACAATTGGTCTTACTTGTGCTGAAAGAAGGCTTGAAAAAAATCAATGGAGAAATATGATGCAAACCTTAATAGATAATATGCCTGATGGAGGAGTAATCAAGCTTCATGCCAGTTTTCTCTCAAATAAAAAATCAAGAATGAGGATACATTCAATTTTTGAAGACATAGCTCCTGATTCTATTAGCATCTGTGACGATAAAGCTATTATTGAACTTGAGATGTTATATGAGAAAAAAAATCTCCTGGGGTCTCTTACATCATTAGAGAAATATGCAGAAGTATTAGATTCAGAATTTAATAACGTAATCCTATATTAATAATCTATAATTGTTCTTCAGTATGAGCACTCAAACATATCAAATAGAATATAGATTAAATATTCTGAACATTCAAAACATTGCTTTATACATTTATTTCTTTTCTATAATTTTTGAAAGTTTTGATTTATTCGGGCTGGGATCAATTTCTTTCTTTTCAGGTATTTTTTATGTTTCAGTTATTGCTCCAAGCATTGTAAATTTAATTAATATAAATAAAAATATTTATTTTTTGTGGCCAATTGTCGTCTTTACAATATATCTCTCATTAGTAAGTTTGGTAAATATAAATTCATTCTCTTCAAGGATTGTTGATTTTCAGATGATCTTAAATTTATGCATTTTTTTTATAATTATTAATCACGTTAAAAAGGATCACAAAGTTATTGAAAAAGCTTTTTGCGCTTTTTTTTATAGTGCTTTCATTGGATCAGTAATGCTGATTTTAGGAATTGGGACTGAAATTTCAGATGAAGGACTTAGGCCAGGAAGGCTTATGTTTTATGGGTCTGGTCCAAATGAGCTTGGCATAAAACTAGCAAGCGCATTAGCTATAGGATCTGTCTTTATATTTCAAAATAAATTTCGCTATAGTCAAATTCATAAATTATTCTTATTGTTATGCTTACCAATTATTTTTTATGCAATTCTACAGACAGGATCTAGAACAGCAATTTCTGTACCCTTTCTTGCTTTATTTGTATGGTTCTTTGCACGCATTCTCGCATCGAGATATAAAATACTAGCTATTATATCTGGATTATTAATTTTAACTGTTGTTGCAATACCTTTAGTTTTCTTTGCAATGCAATCAGAGGTGCTTGTAGATAGATTTTCAAATACAGGAGCAGCCGATTTTGGCGATCAAAATGGAAGGTTTTTCTTATGGTTAGGTTTTTTCTCTTTAATACAAGAAAATCTTATATTTGGTAATGGCTTGTCTGGTTTTGAAAAAATTTGCCAAGATTTCTTCGGATTTGTAGAGAGTCCTCATAATGTAATTCTTGAAGTGATATTATATACCGGCTTAATTGGACTGTTCTTATATATCATTTTTTTATATAGATGTTTTTATACAGCCTATAAGTTATATAAAAATAATAAAGAGTTGCTTCCAATTCTTTTAATTCCATCCGTTCTAGCCTATATAACATTCTTACAAGCATTGTCTGAAAAAATTGTATGGTTAATACTTGCATATATTATTGCAACATATTTGTACAATCCTGAAAGGCCCAACTACAAACTATTTGATAGATGAAAATACTTATAGTCATTGATTCTATTGGAACTGGTGGTGCTCAAAAACTAAAAGCAGAACTAGCTAAAGGGCTTTCTAGCGCTGGAAATGTTGTAGAAATTTTTACATATAATCAGTTTTCTGATGATTTCTTTAAAAATGAATTAATTAGATGCGGCATAAAAATTCATGCTTCAGAAAAGCTGAAAACAGGATTTTCTTTCAAAGTCTTATCAAGCCTTAAAAGAGTTATTTCAAATGATTTTGATGTCGTTATCAGTTCGATGCATACACCAAGTATTTATACATTTTTAGCATTGATGGGCAAAAGAAAAATTAAATTTATAGTTTGCGAAGAGAGCTCTTCAATGGCCCCAGTAACGTTTTTTAAAAGGATTTTATTTTATTTAACCACATTATACGCTGATAAAGTCGTTCCAAATAGTTTTCATGAAGGCGAGCTCATGAAAAAACTTCCTGGAAGGTCTGGAAAAGTTTATCCAATATGGAATGGATATGATGTCATTCATGAGCCTTTAGACTTTTCATTAAAACATCATAAAGAAAGCATTACGGAGCTTATTGTGATCGGCAGAGTCGCTTATCCAAAAAACGGATTGAATCTCTTAAAAGGCCTATCTATGTTTTATGAGAGAAACAAATGGCTTCCTAACGTAAGTTGGATTGGCAGAGATGAAAATGAGAAAAGATCAATCTTAATGAAAGAAAAGATGAATGATTATCTCAAAAGAAACCACGAATTATCTAAACATTGGAATTGGCTTGGTTTGGTGGATGATGTAAAAGATTACTATAAGAATAGTGACGCATTATTGCATTTAAGTATTTATGAAGGACTTCCAAATGTAATTTGTGAAGCAATGTTTTATGGATGTTTTGTTATTGCATCATCTGTTTGTGACCATCCAAGAATTCTAGGAAAAGATGAAAGAGGTTATCTATGTGACCCAAACTCTCCTGAATCTATATGCAAATCCATAGAAAAGTTAAATGAAACTTCTGCAGGTAAGAAAGTAAAAATCATTGAATCTGCTCGAAAATTTGCAGAGAAGGAGTTTAATCTAGACTTAATGACAAAAAAATATCTCTCATTGATAAGCTAGGCTGTTAGAATATATATGTTTCTGGATTAAAAATGAGAAGTAACAGCAAATCTAAAGACTTATTATCTATTAGTCCTATCACTAATAAATCATACAAAATACCAAAAAAGATAGATGATAAAGATAATATTGATCAATTTTTATCAAAAAATAAAGATAAAAAGATAGTTGTTGTTCAAGGTCTAGGATACGTAGGCTCAGTAATGGCAGTGGTGTGTGCAAACGCCATTGATGGCGAATATGCCGTATTAGGTATAGACCTGCCTAATGAAAATTCTTTTTGGAAAACTCAATCACTTAATGACGGAGAATTTCCATTAAAAGCAGAAGATCCAAAAATTGAACAGTTTTATAGAAATGCACTGCATAAAGGAAATTTTTATGCCACTTGTGATGATTATGTTTATTCTCTTGCAGATATAGTTATAGTTGATATTGGTTTAGACGTTCAGATAAAGAAAGCAACTAATAACGATATCTTAGAATATGATGTTAGCCTTTCAAATTTTAAAAATGCAATCAAATCAATTGCAAGCAGATGTAAAGAAGATTTATTAATATTGGTAGAAACTACAGTACCTCCTGGAACAACAGAAAAAATAGTTAAAAGGATCATTAAATCGGGACTAAAAAAAAGAGGCCTATCAAATCATAGCTTTAAATTAGGACATTCATCTGAAAGAGTGATGCCAGGTGAAAACTATATCGATTCCATTCAAAATTTTTACAGAGTATATTCTGGAATCGATAAAAAAAGCGCTGATGCAACTGAATCGTTTTTAAAGACAATCATATCTACAGAGAATTATCCACTTACAAGACTTAGTTCAACAAATGCTACAGAAATATCAAAAGTTTTAGAAAATTCATATAGAGCAGTTAATATTGCTTTTATAGAAGAATGGTCAAGATTTGCTGAGGAATCTGGCGTTAATCTTTTTGAAATTATTGATGCTATTAAACTTAGACCAACTCACAGCAATATGATGTTTCCAGGAATTGGTGTGGGTGGATATTGCTTAACTAAAGATCCCTTATTAGCTAATTGGTCCTTGAAAGAACATTTTGAGTCATCAAAAAACTTAGATTTTAGTGAAAGAAGTGTTTTTATAAATAACATGATGCCCAAGTCAGCATTTAAATTTTTGGTATCTAAATATCAAATTGATGTAGCTAATAAAGATGTTTTACTTTTGGGTGTAACTTACAGAGGGGATGTAAGTGATACAAGGTCTAGCCCAGTAAATTTATTTTATGATGAATGCATTCAAATAGGATGCAATGTTTATGCGCATGATCCATATGTAAATTACTGGGAAGAAAAACAACTACAAGTTCATGGGCATTTAGGAGAAGTGCTCACACAAAATTTTGATGTTGTAGTAATTTCAGCAGGTCATTCAAAATTCAAATCAAGAAAATTTATTGATAATTTAATACTTGCAAGACCAAAATTAATTTACGATTCAATTGGTTTACTGAAAGAACAAGACATCAAAAGATTGAAAAAATGTTCAAAGGTTTGTGTAATTGGAAGAGGTGATATTTGAATTCTATAATAGGAAATAAGAAAGTTCTTTTATTGGGTGGTGCAGGTTTTGTTGGAAATAACTTATTAGCTCACCTTGTTTCAGAATTTAATTACAGCATTACTGTTGCAGATAATTTTTTTAGAGGAAAGCTAGATAATAAATTTAAAAATTTTATAGAAAAAAATAATATCAAGCTTATAAATGCTGACTTTTCTGATAAAAATTCATATTCTCTTTTAGATAACTATTATGACCAATGTTATATGCTGGCATCAATTGTGGGAGTTGAAAATGCAATAAAAAATCCTACTGAAGTAATAAGAGTTAATACCTTATTAGCAATTAATTTTCTAGAGTGGGTTAAAGATAATAAAATTGGGAAAATTATCTACACCTCCACAAGTGAAAATTATGCTGGTTCTGTTGAGAACTTTGGATATAAAATACCAACAGCTGAAGATGTACCTTTATCGATATCAGATATCACTAAACCAAGATTTTCATATGCTGCATCAAAAATATTAGCTGAGTCAGCATTTTTAAATTACTCAAGAGAATATAATTTTGATTGTGTTATATTGAGATACCATAACGTTTATGGACCAAGAATGGGTTTTAAACATGTTATTCCTAATTTAGTCGAGAGATTCATTGTTGACAAAGAAGAGCCTTTTAAAATGTATGGGCATAACCATACCAGATCGTTTTGCTTCGTGTCTGATGCAATTATAGCTACTGTTAGAGCAATGGAAAATTCATCAAACAACCATCAGATTTATCATATTGGTACTGAAGAAGAGATCATGATTGAAAAGCTCATAAAAAAAGTTGGTAAAATACTTAACTATAGTGGCGACTATATGCCTGCAGAAGCACATTCAGGATCAATAAATAGAAGATGTCCAGATATTTCAAAAGCTGAAAGAGAACTCTCATATAAACCTCAAGTTTTATTAAAGGATGGACTAAAAATTACTATAAAATGGTACAAAAACCATTTTGAAAATGGAGTTAGTAAAGATGAATTTGGATAAAAAAAATGTTTTTGTGACTGGTGCTGGTGGATTTATAGGAAGTCATCTATGCTCACATTTGCTCCAAAATGGCGCAAATGTTACAGCAATGCTTCACTATAACTCAAGAAGTGATTGGTCAAATTTAGAGTTTTTAGATAAGAATGAAAGGGACTCTCTTCAAATAGTAAAAGGAAATGTCGAAGATTCAAGTTTTATGAATTCTAAAACTAAAGATCATGATGTGGTATTTCATTTAGCTGCACTTATTGGAATTCCATATTCATATGAGGCACCTCTAAGCTATGTCAAAACAAATATCGAAGGAACTGTAAATGTTTTAGAGGCAGCAAGAAGAAATGATATTGAGTTAGTAATAAACACATCAACATCTGAGACTTATGGCTCAGCAATTTATACCCCAATTGATGAACTGCATCCTCTCCAAGGACAATCCCCATATTCAGCGTCTAAAATATCAGCTGATAAATTGGCTGAAAGTTATTTTAATTCATTTGATTTACCGGTTATAACTGTTAGACCATTTAATACATTTGGGCCAAGACAGTCCTCACGAGCTGTAATTCCTACAATCATATCGCAACTATTGACTGAAAGAGAGGTATCGCTTGGAGATACTTCTCCAGTTAGAGATTTCACCTATGTTGATGATACTGCCAATGGATTTATATGCGCAGCAAATAATGATAATAATCATGGGGAACTTATAAATCTTGGGTATGGAAAAGCTGCAAGTATTGGAGAGACCGCTGAACTAATCATGGATATTATGAATATTAATAAAGAAATAACATCTCAAAATTCTAGAATTAGACCAAAAAATAGTGAAGTTATTCATCTTATTAGCGACAATAAAAAAGCAGCCGATCTTATAAAATGGGAACCTCAGATTTCTTTTAGAGAGGGTTTAGAAAAGACAATAAAATTTGTTGAGACAAATATAGACTTATTTAAGACTGATACTTACAGTATTTAAGATGCAAGCATTAATATTAGCAGGAGGTAAGGGCACAAGATTAAGGCCTTATACTGCAAACTTACCGAAACCCTTAATGCCAATTGACGACATTCCTATACTCGAAATATTAGTAAGACAACTTAAGTCATGTGGAGTGACATCTATAATTATGGCTGTTGGCTATTTAAGTCACATGATAGAGGCATATTTCAAAGATGGAAGTGATTTTGGAATATCAATCAAATACTCTCTTGAGAAAGATCCTCTAGGTACTGCTGGACCTATTGGGCTTGTTTATGAAGATCTTGAAGAAAATTTTTTAGTGTTGAATGGTGACCTATTAACAACTATTAATTTTAAAAATATATATCAAACTCATATAAGTGAAGCCGCTGCTGCAACTATTTCTACTTATCCAAGGACAGTTAATATTGATTTTGGTGTTTTAGAATTAAATAATAAATCCGAACTTCAATCCTATACAGAAAAACCAAATTATCACTATAAAGTCAGCATGGGAATAAATGTTTTTAATAAAAAATCTCTAAAGGACTTCATTATTAAAAATGAATATTTAGATATACCTAAACTAATGATGCTTTTAAAAAATAATGGAGATAAAGTATTTTGTTATGAAGAAGATTGTAAATGGTTAGACATAGGAAGAGTGGATGACTATCAAGAGGCCATTGAGATTTTTTCGAAAAATAAAAAAATATTCCTTCCAGATTTATGAAAATTTTAATTACTGGTGCGAGTGGTTTTCTGGGAACTCATTTGATAAATTATCTCAATAAAAAAAAAGTTGAAATATTTAATTTTGGACGAAAGAGTTGTGAAAATGCTAATTTTATAGAGCTTAAAAGCTGCGAAGATAATCATACTATTGATAAAACAATATCAAAAATTGAACCAGATTGTATTTTTCATCTAGCAGGAACAACTCAAGCCAACAATACTAATGAAATTTTTTCAGTAAATACAAACTTTTGCTCGTCTATTCTTGGAGCAGTAAAAAAAAATGGTTTAGATAAAAAAACTAAAATAATGATAGTAGGTTCAGCTGCTGAATATGGATTAATAACTGAAAAAAATCTTCCAATATCTGAGGATTTCCTTGGAACACCTTTCACCGATTATGGTAAGTCTAAACTTAAACAGACTAAAATTGCTATTGAGTGGCAAAAAAAAATAAAACAACTTGTTGTAATTAGACCCTTTAATATAATCGGTTCAAATATGCCAAAACACTTAGCTGTTGGAAGTTTTCAAAATCAAATTGATTCAATTAAAAATACTGGCGAGTTACAAACTGGAAATTTAGATGTTCAAAGGGACTTCGTAGACGTAGATGATGTTATAGATTTAATGTTTACTTTGATTAACAAAGATAAGAGCTATGGAGAGATTATCAATATTTGTAAATCTAAACCGATATTACTGAGAGAAATTGTTAATAGTATGATTAAAATATCTGGAAAAAATATAAAAATTAAAGAAGTTTCAAAAAGAATTAGAAAAGATGATGTTCCAATTCATTATGGGTGTAATGCAAAATTATTATCAATTGTTGGAGATTACAAATTTAAAGGAATAGATGAAACTATAATAAATTTAGTATGAAAAATGAATAAATGCAGTATTAAAAGTGTTTTGGATCAAGAAATTGTTCACTATTTTGATGGCAACAACCTCATATCTTCTAAACATTTAAAGGTTGAAGTTAGAAAAAATGATCATTCTTATAAATTCAAACTACCTTTTGAGCTTATTGATTTATTTGGTTTCTCTAGAATTTTAAGAAGATTGTTAAGGCTTGATAAATGCAATATTTTTCCTATTGATGAAGAATTTAAAAAACTGCTAATTATTCGTCAAAAAAAAGTATTTGTTTTTGATACGAAGTTAAAAAAATTTAATTTTAAATTTTCACTAAAGCAATGTAGAAATGTCTTGCATAACTCAATATGCAAAACAGAATGTGGAAAAATTTTTTTTGGTGAATATGGAGCAAATGACATGCGAGACCCAGTGCCAATATATAAATCTGAAGATTTATGTGAGTCTTGGGAACAAATCAATCTTTTTAAAAAAGACGAAATCAAACATATTCATAACATCAGTTATGATAAGTTTACAAAAAGTATTTGGATTACTACCGGGGATTCAGATGGAGAATGCAAAATAATACGCTGTGATCTCTCCTTCGAGACAAAAGATATATATGGTGATGGAACGCAGACATGGAGAAGTTGCAGTCTCATATTCAGAGAAAATAATATATATTGGTTAATGGATTCACCGAATGAAACTAGTTTTTTCATTGAAATGAATAGAAAAACTGGAGTTATCAAAAAATTACAACAGCTTGATGGACCAGTTTGGTACACAAAAGAATTATCAGAAGGATTTATTCTTGCCGGAGTATCTGTTGAGCCTGGGAATGCCGTTAAAACCTCTTCAGCACAACTGCTGTATACCAATGATCTTAAGAAATGGCATTGTTTAAAAAGTTTTGCAAAAGATAGTTTAACGATGAAATTTTTTAAATTTGGAGTTATTTCATTTTCTGATGGAAGACAAAGCATGAAAGATTTTTATATTTCCGGTGAAGCTTTAAAAGATATCGATGGCAAGTCAATTAATTTATCTATCAGTATTACTTGAATGCCATCATCAGCTACAAAAAAATTTATTAGCATTAACAGACTACACTTTTTTGATGAAAACTATGATGAATATATTGGGACTAAAAACAGGAAAATCTATATAAAGAAAAAAGAGAAAGAATTTTGTTTAAAATTACCTCTTTGCTTGTATGATATCTTCTCATTTTCAAGATATCTATCAAGATTATTCAGACTTGATAGGGTAAACATTCTCGCTCATGGCGAATGTTTTATATTAGTATTAAGACAAAAAAAGATTTTTTATATTAATTTAAAAGATAAAACTATTGTTAATACTATAAAGCTAAATAGAACTAGAAATATTCTCTTCGATTCGTCAGTAAATATAAATAATCAGATCCTATTTGGTGACTATGGAATAAATAAAATAAATAAAATATATAAATCAAATGATAATGGAATGTCATGGGAAATAGCTTACAGATTTAATGAAAATGAATTCAAGCAGATTTTAAAAATAACATGGGATAAATTTGAAGAAAAATATTGGGTTCTGTGTGGTGACGAGATTGGCGAGGCAAAATTTGTTATTTTTGATAAGAATTTTAATAAGGTAAATGAATTTTTTGATAACTCATTAAAATTTCGTGCGATAACTATTTATTTTTACGAAGACGAAATCTCATGGATTACAAATGATCCCTATAGCGGATCAAAGTCTTATACTATGAGTAGAAAGACAAATGAAGTCAAAATGAATTCTTCTATAGAGGGGTCAGTATGGTATTCAACAATAACATCTGATGGGCTTATTATTGTTGCCACAGTTGCAGAAAATATTAAATTTGATAATCCAGGTCTTGTTAAAATATACTCTTCAAATAATTTCATAAAATGGAAACTAGAAACCACTTTCAAAAAAGATTGGCTATCAAAAAAATTTTTCAGGTATGGAATTGCTTCATTCCCAAATGGAAATTTTTCATCAAAAAATGTTTATATTAATTTTGAAGCAATCAAGAAACATGATGGTAAGGTAATTAATTTTAAGTATTAGACTAATGTTATGTTAAAAGTAATAGTTTTATCAGCTTCTAAATACAGCCTATTCACAATATCTATTGTGGAAGAATTAATAAGAAACGATATACACGTTCAAGCAGTGGTTGTCCAAAATTTATTTAGCTTAAGGAGGCTGATTAGGGAATTTAAAAAAAACCCTCTAGCCTTGTTAAAAAAAATATTCAAAAAATTAATTTTTAGAACATATTTTGAGTCAAATAAGTTGAGTATGGCTAAAGTATTCAAAGAAAAATCTTATGTCTCTAGGTCAATAGATGATATTGAGAAAAATTATGGTATTCAAATATTATACTGCGACAACTTTCACGAAGATAAAGTTATACGAGATATAAAATCGCAAGATTGTGACTTAATGGTTTTCACTGGCGGTGGCATCATAAAAGAAAAACTTTTATCAATTCCAAAAATAGGTATTTTAAATTGTCATATGGGTATACTTCCAACTTATCGAGGTATGGATTGCCATACATGGTCAATTCTAAATAACGATTTTAATAATATAGGCCTGACAACTCATTTTATGGATGAGGGCATAGATACTGGAAATATACTAAAAATTAAAAAGATTAGACTTGATGATATTGATCGATATGAAGATATTGAGGATGTATTAGAATATCACATGCCTGATTTCACTATGAAAACAATTTTAGAAATTAATAAATCAATACATAAAGAAACATTGCAAAATCAAGATGAAGGCAAACAGTATTTTTCCATTAAAGATCAAAAGCTGATTAAGAAAGCAAAACAAAAATTTACAAATTTTAAAGTTGTTGGAAGGTAGATAGTGCAAAAGCAAAAATTACTTATAGTTGGATCATTTCCTTTTATGAGGAGTGACTATAAAGAAGACATTTTTTTTGGTGGCATAGTTAGCTCTTCAAATATAATTATAAATTCTAAAGCTTTTGATAATTATGAATTAATATTGATTGATTCTTCTCAAAACTCTAATCCAATGCCAACCCTCTTCAAAAGAACAATCAAGGCTATAAAAAGACTTTTATTATTATTGAAAAAATTAATTGTTAGTAAGCCAGATGCATCACTTATATTTGCATCTGACGGAGCAAGTGCTATAGAAAAAGGAATGATGGTTGTTTTATGTAAGCTTTTTGGGTCTAAGGCTTTAATTTTCCCAAGAGCAGGTAGATTAATACAACAAACAGATAGAAATATTTTATTTAAAATTATTATTAAATTTATGTTTAAGCGTTCTTCAATATTTTTATGTCAAGGCCCAAAATGGCAAGAATACGCTATAAAAAATCTGTCTATACCAGCAGCAAAAGTATTAACTATCAATAATTGGACCGCAACTGATGAATTGTTAGAAATAGGATCTCAAAGAAAATATGACCTTAATGAAAAGACTAAAATTCTTTTTGTAGGATGGCTTGAGGACTTTAAAGGTATTTTTGAATTATTGAGTGTTATTATGAATCATCTAAAAGATGACCCTGACTTAGTTATGACGTTTGTTGGTGATGGCTCCGCAATAGAGGAAGCAAAAAGAATAGTTAAGAATAATGGATTAAATGACAACATAAAATTTTTAGGCTGGAAAAGCGGAAAAGAATTAAATGAATGTTATAAAAATAATAATATTTTTGTCCTCCCTTCATGGTCAGAAGGTTTACCAAATGCAGTTATTGAGGCAATGGCTGCAGGATTAAGTGTCATTACTACTAATGTTGGCACTATACCTGAGGTATTTACCAATAAAGAAAATCTAATTTTGGTTTCTCCTAAAAATGAAGAGCAACTGTTAGAGTCTATAAAAACCCTTACTCTCGATAGTAACTTAAGAATAAAGCTTGCTAAAAATGGGCATATTTTTTCAAAAGACAATTTTTCATCAGAACAAGTTTTACTGGAGCTCAGTGAATCTATTAAAGAAATCATTTCAAAAAAATGATATATTCAATCTTTATTTCGCTAATTAACTGGAATTATGGCTAGCTTGGATCTTTTCGAAAAAAAAACCTTGTTAATTACTGGTGGGACAGGCTCCTTCGGCAATGCTGTAGCTGAAAAATTTTTAGATACAAATATAAAAGAAATAAGAATTCTTAGTAGAGATGAGAAGAAGCAAGACGACATGCGCAAAAAATATAAGAATGATAAATTAAAATTTTATATTGGCGATGTAAGAGATTATAGTTCTGTAAACAATGCAATGATTGGGGTGGATTATATTTTTCATTCGGCTGCATTAAAGCAAGTACCCTCATGTGAATTTCATCCAATGGAAGCTGTAAAAACTAATATAATTGGTACGGATAATGTTCTTGAAGCGGCCATACAAAACAAAGTAAAGAAAGTTGTTTGCTTAAGTACAGATAAGGCAGTTTATCCAATTAATGCGATGGGTATCTCTAAGGCACTAATGGAAAAAGTTATTGTTGCAAAATCAAGAAACAGCGACTACACAGTTATTTGTGGAACTCGTTATGGAAATGTAATGGCTTCGAGAGGTTCAGTTATTCCATTGTTTACAAATCAAATAATTACTGACAAGCCTATTACAATAACTAATTCAGAAATGACAAGATTTATGATGACTCTTGATGAGGCTGTAGAACTAGTTTTATATGCTTTTTCTAATGGAAAACCAGGCGATATTTTCGTACAAAAATCACCAGCTGCAACTATTCAAGTTCTTGCAGAAGCTTTAACAAACTTATTAAATAAACCTGATCATGAAATAAAAATTATTGGTACCCGACATGGCGAAAAAAAATATGAAGTACTATTAAGTAAAGAGGAAATGGCTCAAGCAGATGATTTGGGAGGCTACTTTAGAGTACCTCCTGATTTAAGAGATCTAAATTATGACAAGTATCTCGATAAAGGTGAAACTAAATTTGACGATTCTGAGGAATATAATTCTGACAATACAAATAGATTAAATGTATCTGAAATGAAAGACTTGCTTTTAAAACTAGATACCCTTGTAGAAATTCAAAATGGTAATCTTACTGCAAAATTTCAAGAATAGATGAATATTCTTATAACTGGTTGCAAGGGGTTTGTTGGAAAGAATCTTAAATCTCACTTAATTCAAAACTCAGATTATAAAATTCATGAATATAATAGAGAGGACTCTATAGAGGTTCTTAAAGAAAAAATTTCTGCCTGTGATGTCATTTTTCACTTGGCAGGAGAAAATAGAACTGAAGATGAATTAAATTTTGAAAAAAATAATTTTGAATTAGCAAAAGAAATTTCTGCTTTGTTAATATCCAATACAAACGATAAAAAACATTTAATTTTCTCATCAACTACTCAAGCTGAACTTGATAACCCTTATGGAAGAAGTAAGTTAAAAGCTGAGAATGAGTTTATTTCTATTTGCAAAAAGAATTCAAATCATAGGGTTTCAATCTTTAGGTTTCCAGGAATATTCGGCAAATGGTGTAAACCTAATTATAATTCTGTTGTTGCAACTTTTTGCGATTCTATAGCAAACAACAAACCAATCACTATTCACGATGCTAATAAAGAACTTGAGTTAGTTTATATAGATGACGTTATTAGACAACTTATCAATGTAATGCATCAAGACGCCTCAGAAAGTTTTTTTATAGATGTTCAATTTGTTCATAAGATTTCTATAGGAGAGCTTGCTGAAAAATTAAAATATTTTGCTAATTCTAGAGAAAGCTTATTTATTGATAATGTCGGAAATGGAATTGAAAAGTCTCTTTATTCAACATTTATAAGCTATCTACCGAATCAAAAATTTGTTTATGATCTAAAATTAAATCAAGATGATAGAGGGGTCTTTGTTGAATACTTAAAAAATCATCAAGTAGGCCAACTCTCTTATCTCACTTCTAAACCTGGTGTCACAAGAGGTAATCATTTTCATCATACAAAAATAGAAAAGTTTTTAGTAATAAATGGCACAGCTTCTTTTAAGTTTATTTCTTTAGATTCTGAAGAAAGGTTTGAAATTGAAACTTCTGGGGATAAGCCGCAAATAGTTGAAAGTATTCCAGGATGGGCTCATTATATAAAAAATATCGGGGAAGAAGATATGATAGTTATTTTATGGGCCAATGAAATTTATGATAAAGAAAATCCAGACACATACTTTCATGAGGTAGAAAATGAATAAGCTTAAAGTTATGACGGTTGTTGGAACGCGTCCTGAAATAATTCGGTTATCAAGAGTTATCGTTGAATTGGATAAAAATTGTGATCATACCCTAGTTCATACAGGCCAAAATTATGATTATGAATTAAATGAAGTATTTTTTGAAAATTTAGAAATAAGAAAACCTGATTTCTTTTTAGATTCAGCAGGATCAACAAGTTCAGAAACTATAGGAAATGTAATTATTGAATCTGAAAAAATTATAAATAAAGTTAAGCCTGATGCTTTTTTAGTTCTGGGAGACACAAATAGTTGTATGGCAATTTTGGCTGCAAAACGCCAAAAGATACCTACATTTCACATGGAAGCGGGAAACAGATGCTTTGATATGAGAGTTCCTGAGGAAATTAATAGAAGAATTGTTGATCACATCGCGGACATAAACCTAACCTATAGTTCCATTGCGAGGGAATATTTATTAAAAGAGGGCATTTCTCCTGATACAGTTATAAAAACTGGAAGTCCAATGAGAGAAGTGTTAAATCATTTTAGAAATAATATTCTAGGATGTGATGTTTTAAACAAATTAAATTTAGAAGAAAATAAGTTTTTTTTAGTTAGCTCTCACAGAGAAGAGAACATTGAAGATAAAGACAACTTTATAAAATTTGTTAAGTTACTTAACTCTATAGAAAAAAAATACAATATACCAGTTGTAGTTTCTACACATCCAAGAACAAGAAAACAATTTGAAAATCATAAAATTAAACTATCTAAAAATATAAATTTATTAAAACCTCTCGGTTTCTTTGAATACAACAAACTTCAAATATCTGCGAAAACAGTTTTATCTGATAGTGGAACTATAAGTGAAGAGTCCTCTATTTTAAATTTTAAGGCAGTAAATATAAGAGATGCACACGAAAGGCCTGAGGCAATGGAAGAAGGTTCTGTAATGATGGTTGGTTATGATTTAGACAGAACAATGCAAGCACTTGAAATTCTTGAAGATCAACTAGCTGGAGAGCAAAGAAATTTAGAAATGGTTGGTGATTATAAGACGGTTAATGTATCACAAAAAGTAGTGAGAATAATTCATAGCTACACCAACTATGTAAATCATAAAGTCTGGCACAAAAAATAGTTTTTATATCTATGAGAGTCCTTGTTATTACCAGATATTTTTGGCCAGAAGACGGAGTTGCTGAGGAGCCATTGATGTTGAAACATTATGTTAATTGGCACATAGACAAAGGTCATAATGTCGAAGTAGTTACAGGAGCTCAAGAAGATCATATAAATCAATGGAATAAAGAATTTAATGGAAAATTACTTGTAAATCATTTTTTAACAAGAATTGACAGAGAAACTAGTTTTCTAAAAAGAATAATTAATAGCTTTATGCTTCTTCTTTTATCATGCAAAGCCATCGTTTTTAAAAAAAAATATGATTTGGTGTATGTTTTTAGCGGACCACCTTTAATTTCACTATTTATATCCATACTTAATAAAATGTTACTAAAAAAATCTAGAATAATATTTATTATTCAAGACAATGTGGTGTATAGGATTTCAAACAATTTTTTTAAAAAGTTATTTAAAGCATATATCAAATTCACAATAATTCTTTCAGATGTTGTTTTGGTTTTATCACAACCCATGAAAGATGAAGTTCTTAATTATTTCAAGAAGAAAAAGGCTTATAGAATCTCCAAAAAAATAAAGATACTTTTAAATTTTTGTGCTGATCTTGAGGAAGGTTCATTCAAGACTGATGAAAAAAAGTCTGTTGACATTATATACGCAGGAAACCATGGACCAAGCCAAGGACTTACAAATTTTATAGACATAATTTCACATATAGATCAAAATCATAGACCCAATATTTCTTTTTATGGAGAGGGGACAGATAAGAAGAACATTATTAAATATGCACAAAAGCGAGATGTTAAAATTGAATTTAATGATCCAATACCGAGAAGAGATATAAAGAAAATCATTTCTAAATCTAAGCTTGGTTTAGTATGTATGTCTAAATCTTTAAGCAGATATGCATTCCCCTCAAAATTAGCAACTTATTTATCTGTTGGCACTAAGGTAATTATTTGTTCATATGGGTTTGACCATTTAAACAGTTTTATTAAAGATAACGATTTTGGATATTTGTTAGATAGCTCAGATATAGAATCTGCAGCAAGTAATTTAAAGCATTTTTTAGAAAATGTACAAGAGATTGATTCTGCTCTTTATAAAAAAGTTGAAAGTATTTTTGGCAAAAATCAGTACTTTGATAAATTGGGAGGCATTTTAGACATATAAATGAAAAATGATATTGCAATTCTTGGTGGTTCTGGCTTTATAGGAACAAATTTATCTAAATTTTTTGATGATGATCAAATTGATTACACAATTTATGACATTATTGAGCCAAAAAAAAATAAAAATTTTAAGTATTTAGATGTTGTATTGCCGGAATCACTTCATCATGTTAACGGATCTAAATGTATTATTAATCTTGCCGCAGAGCATAAAGACAATGTTCTTCCAATAACTAAGTATGATGATGTAAATGTAACTGGAGCAAAAAATGTTTGTGACGCCGCTAGGAGATACAACATAGATAAAATAATTTTTACTAGCTCTGTTGCAGTGTATGGATTTGCAAAGCCTAATACGGATGAAACTGGAGATATTAATTATTTCAATGATTATGGACGAACAAAATTCCTAGCAGAGGAAATTTATAGAGAATGGTTTGAGGAGGATTCTGAAAATAGAACTTTAATTATTATTAGGCCCACAGTGGTGTTTGGAGAGAAAAACAGAGGAAATGTTTATAATTTATTGAATCAAATTTCATCTAGTAAATTTTTGATGATAGGAAATGGGAAGAATATAAAATCTATGGCTTATGTTAAAAATGTAGCATCTTTTATTAAATTTAGCTTAAATTTCAAAAAAGGAAAACATTTGTATAATTATATTGATAAACCAGATATTGATATGAAATCCTTAGTTTCAATATCTAGAGAAATGATTTTAAATAAAAAAGGTATGGGGTTATTCCTCCCAAGTTTTGTAGGATTGATTGTTGGAAAACTGTTTGATTTCATTTCATTAGTGTCAAAAAAAGAGTTTTCAATAAGCTCGATAAGAATTAAAAAGTTTTTATCAACCACTCAGTTCTCTTCAAGTGTTAATGATACCGGCTTTATACCTCCTTTTTCACTAGAAGAAGGCTTTAAAAGAACAATTAAAAATGAGTTTTTTCAAAAAAAGTAATGAAAGTAATTGTAGTTAGCGGAGGATTTGACCCTCTTCATAGTGGCCATATTAAATACTTTAATTCTGCCAAGAAACTAGGTGATCGCTTGATAGTTGCCTTAAATAGCGATGCGTGGCTTGCAAATAAAAAAGGTAAACCATTTATGCCATTTAAAGAAAGAAAGATACTAATTGAGAATTTAAAAATGGTTGATGAGGTAATTCACTTTGAGGATGATGATCTAGGAAGTTGCTCTTTAGGATTAGAAAAAGTTAAAGAAATGCATCCAAATGAAAAAATTATTTTTTGTAATGGAGGTGACAGAAATAAAGAGAACATACCTGAAATAAAAGTTTCGGGTATTGATTTTAGATTTAATGTAGGTGGTTCCGAAAAATTAAATTCTTCAAGTTGGTTGATAAAAGATTACTTTAATAATTTTGAGGAAAGAATCTGGGGCAAATTCTATAACCTATTTAAAGATGAGTCTGTACGAATAAAAGAGCTGGTTGTTAATTCTGGAAAAGGACTAAGCTTTCAAAGGCATAAGTTTAGAAATGAAATTTGGTTTGTTAGCAAAGGGAAGTGTCTAGTCAGACATGGAAATTCAAATAACGAAAATGCATCAGAGGAAACAGAACTTAACAGCGAGGAGTTATTTCATGTACCTGCCAACAAATGGCATCAAATTATTAATCCCTTTGATGAAGATTGTCACATAATTGAGATTCAATATGGAGAGAAAACAGTTGAAAATGATATTGAAAGGTCTTCAATGTATAGTGGTAGATAAATGATCCAAATAATTAAAAAAAATAACTCTCAACCATATTTAGATTTTATGAGGTATTACAACAATGCAGTAAGTGCAGACCAAAAAAATATTGAAGCTATATCAATAAGCTCATACAACAACAATACAGCAGAGGTCCAATCTCGATTTGTAAACTTAAAGTATATAAATGATGATGAATGGATTTTTTTTAGTAATTATGAATCACCCAAATCAAATGACTTTGAAGATCATCCTCAAATTAGTGCATTATTTTATTGGCAAAACATTGACACTCAAATAAGAATTAAAGCTCATATATCAAAAACTAATCAAAATTTCAGTGATCTTCATTTTGATAATAGAGATAGAAAGAAAAATGCTTTAGCAATAAGCTCCAAACAGTCAATGAAAATAGATTCTTACGAGGATATAAAAAATAACTTTTTAGAAGTTTATAATTCAGAGTCAGAACTTAAGCGACCAAATTATTGGGGAGGATTTTCATTCACACCATATTATTTTGAATTTTGGAAAGGGCACAAAGATAGATTAAATAAAAGGAAAACATATACATATATTCATGAAGAATGGAAAAAAAATTATTTACAACCTTAACATTTAAAGAACAAATTAGTTTAATTAATCATATTTATAGTTTAAAATTCTGAAAAATTATGAAAAATATCTTTTTTAATTCCTGTAATGCTCTTTGAGCTTCTTTATGTTCATCTTTTATCTAAATAAGTAAAGGGTTTTATTATCGCTATATCAAAGAAAAAGTTCCCACCCATGAATGAAAGAATTACTGCTTCTGAAGTGATGTTAATTAATTCGTCTGGAGAAAAAGTAGGCTTAGTAGAGTTAGATTCTGCAAAAGGGTTAGCTGAAAAAGAAGGTTTAGATCTTGTGCAGGTTTCTCCACCAGGTGCTAATCCAGTTGTTTGCAAGATATTAAATTACGGAAAGCACATATTTGAAAAAAAGAAGAGCACCGGCTCATCAAATACTAAAGTTAGAAAACGCACTATAAAGGAGATTAAATTTAGACCCTCCACAGATGTGGCTGATTATAATGTTAAATTAAAAAAGATTAAAAGCTTTATTCTTGACGGAGATAAGACTAAAATAAGCATCCGGTTCAGAGGTAGAGAGATTTTAAATAGTGATCTTGGATTAGATCTTCTAAATAAACTCAGGAAAGAACTTGAGGATATAACACAAGTTGACCAGGAGCCTGCTTTAGAGGGAAGACAATTGTTAATGATTTTAAGCCCATTAAAGAAAAAGTAGATATTATTTTAGAGATTATTATAAGTAAAAATGGGATACAAACTAAAGACACATTCTGGGGCTGCAAAGCGCTTTAAGAAAACTGGCACATCTGTTAAAAGCAAAAGTGCCAATAGAAATCATATCTTGACAAAACAGTCTACCAAAAGAAAAAGACATAATAGAGGCCTCAATAAACTAAATGGTGTTGTATTAAAAATGGCATCTAAACTTATTAAATAATCATGCCAAGAGTTACCAAGTCAGTTACAGCTAAATCTAAACATAAGAAGGTTCTAAAATCTACGAAAGGCCACTATGGTGCTCGAAGTAGACTATACAAAACCGCAAAACAATCTAACATCAAATCTCTTCAATATGCTTTTAGAGACAGAAAAAATAAAAAAAGAACCTTTAGGTCGTTATGGATTGCTAGAATTAATGCTGCGTCCAAGGATCTAGATGTGTCTTATTCAAAACTAATCAACAGTATGTCTAAAAAAGACATACAAATTAATAGAAAAATATTATCTGAAATCGCGATCGACGATCCTTCAACTTTTAAGAAAGTTGTCGAACTGTCTATTAATTAATAAATCTTATAATGTCCTCTTTAAATGACATTAATTCACCAGAAATATTAAAAGAGATAGGCTCAATACATCCAATAAGTAATATGAAGCTATTCATATTAGATTTTCTAGTTTCGATAGGCTTTAAAATTATAGATGGCCCAGAAGTTGAAACTGAGGAATTCAATTTTGATATGCTCAATATAAAAAAATCACATCCAGCTAGACAGATGCATGACACATTTTATGTTGAAAATAAGACTAGCGTATTAAGAACGCATACTTCACCAGTTCAAATACGAGGCATGTTAGAAAACAAACCTCCAATTGCATTTGTTTCTGGAGGAAAGGTATATAGAAAAGATGACGATGCAACTCACCTCCCTATGTTTCATCAAGTCGAAGGTATTTATGTAGACAAAGATATTGATTTCGCTCAACTTAAAGACCTTATTTTTAAGATTATATATAAATTATTTGGTGAAGAAGTTGAATTACGATTCAGGCCGTCCTATTTTCCATTTACCGAACCTTCAGCTGAAGTTGATATTCTTTCAGAAGAAGGAGAGTGGTTAGAAATACTGGGTTGTGGAATTATAAATCCTGTTGTTCTTGAAAATTGCAAAATTGATTCCACAAAATACAGCGGTCTTGCGTTTGGACTAGGTGTTGAAAGAATTGCAATGCTAAAACATGGAATTCAAGATATTAGAGAGATATACAAATCAAATCTTGACTTTTTATCACAATTTAAATGAAAGTATCATATAAACATCTTATTAGAAGCTTAAAAGATAAGCCTTCAATAGAAGATTTATCTATAAAATTGTTTCAACTTGGGCATGAGCATGAAATCGAAGATGATATATTTGATATTGAGATAACTCCAAATAGAGGTGACTGTCTCTCTTTAAATGGAATTCTCAGAGAGTTAAGCATTTTCTTTAAATTAAATAGTGATTCTGAAATATACAAGAATAAAATTGATGACCTAAAAATCAATTTTGAAAATAAATCTGTTGATATTTGCCCCAAAATATCTTTTCTTAAAATTGAAATAACTGATTGTGCTAAAAATTATAAAAGTTATCTAGAGAGTTACTTTAATGATCTTTCTAATAACAAGGTTAATTTTTTCACTGACATATCAAATTACCTTTCATATGAATTCGGTCAGCCTACCCACTGCTACGATTTTGATAAAATTAAAGGAAAGCTATCCTTAGAAAAAAATGATAAAAACTTATCTTTTGAAACATTATTAAATCAAAAGCTTAATTTAAAATCTGAAAATGATGATCATTTATTTTATCTTGATGGAAATCCTATAAATCTTGCTGGTGTAATTGGTGGCAAAACTTCAGCATGTTCTCAAGAAACTAAAACGGTCCTTGTTGAATGTGCATTTTTTGAACCGGAAGCAATTATTGGTAGAACAATTAAATATGATGTTCAATCAGAAGCAGCATATAAATTTGAAAGGGGAGTTGATCATAATTGTCATGACACAGTTTTAAGAAGATTCGTAAAAATCGTTCAGGATCATGCTGTTATTTCAAGTATGTCAATTAAAAGTTTTATCTATAAAGATATCGTTACTAAAAAAATATCATATAATTCTGAAGAAGTTGATTCTATTATTGGATACATAACACCCACCCAGCTAAAAGAAAGCTATTTAAATAAATTAGGTTTTGAAATTGTAAAAAACAAAATCAAAATACCTTCTTATAGGACTGATATTAATCACCTAAATGATATCGCAGAGGAAGTTGCTAGAGTTATTGGCTATGACAACATTCCTTCAAAAAAATTTGAGATTAAAAGTAACAATTATTTAAGCAAACAAAGTATAGAAGACAAGATAAAAGCATTTTTAGTCAATAAGGGATTTAGTGATGTTATAAACTTCCCATTTACTAACAATCATGGAAAAGATTCAATTGTAGTAGACAATCCATTAGATTCTAATAAGCCTTATATGAGAACAACCCTAAAAGATTCCCTTATTGAAAACCTGCTCTATAACGAAAGAAGACAAAAAGATTCAATAAAAATTTTTGAAATTTCTGATGTATATTTGTCTGATCAAAGTTCAAAGAAAGTTCTTGGTATAATTGGTACAGGGAGACTTGGAAAAAATTATAGAGATTTCTCAAAAAAAATTGATCAAAACTTGATTCAAGATACATTAAGAGATATGAATTTAAAAAAAGAAGCTAATGTGATTCAAATTAACAGAAATGAACTTGATACAAAAATTAAGAGCCCAATATTTTATTCAGAAATTGATATATGTGATATAGAAAATATCATTTGTGACGGTGTTTCTACATATAAGGATTTCGTAAAGTATAAAAAAATTTCTGAATATCCATCAACCTTCAGAGATATTTCCTTTGCTGTTAAAGATGCATCCAAAATTAATGAATTAGAAAAAATTTTTTATAATATTAGTGATAATAATGTGAAAGATGTTTTTGTATTTGACTACTATGAAAATAAAAAAATAGGAGTTACAAAAATTGGTTTTAGAATAGTCTTCCAATCCTA
>CESF01137777.1_pt1 | contig 28048 bp, 21 predicted proteins | sample 356331 | NCBI WGS metagenome assembly CESF01 (sample SAMEA2621779, study PRJEB7988) | marine metagenome | biome: marine biome (ENVO:00000447); feature: surface water layer (ENVO:00002042); material: "saline water (ENVO:00002010), including plankton (ENVO:xxxxxxxx)" | depth 5 m
GGCAGACTCAGGGGTGTAATCACCTACAAATACTGAGCCGGCATTTTTCACTAAGCTTAAGTAAGGTTGCGCATCAGCAAGTTGTAAAATAAGGTGCTCAGGACCATATTCAGCAGACACTGCAAAGGCTTGCTCAACCGAGTCCACTAATATCAAGCTTGAGTTAGCTAGGGCTTGTTCGGCAGTGTCTTTACGACTTAATTTTGCTAGCTGCTCTGTTAATGCTTGCTGTGTTTTTTCAATAATACGTTCGCTGTTACATAGTAAAATAACTTGCGAATCAGCGCCGTGCTCTGCTTGCGACAATAAATCAGCGGCAATAAACTCAGGGTTTGCACGCTCATCAGCAATCACTAACACTTCAGAAGGGCCGGCTGGCATATCAATCGCCATACCCGGAATAGTTTGCGCAACAAGTTGTTTTGCCATAGTGACGAAACTATTTCCAGGGCCAAAAATTTTGTTCACTTTAGGCACTGATTCTGTGCCGTATGCCATCGCTGCAATCGCACCTGCGCCGCCACTTTCTACAATGGTTTTAATACCACATAGTTTTGCCGCATATAAAATGGCAGGGTTGATAGTTTCATCGGCTTTTACAGGTGTAGTAAGCACAACAGTTTGTGCACCACTTAACTGTGCAAGCACCCCTTGCATAATCACTGAAGATGGCAATGGCGCACTACCACCTGGCACGTAAATACCTACCGCTTCAATGGCTTGATATTTAAGTTCACACAACACACCCGGTTGCGTTGTTAACTTAATGTCTTTAGGTAATTGTGCTTGGTGAAAGCGTTTTACATTGGCATAGGCCGTTTCGATGGCGGCTTTTAACTCGCTTGATAGTAACTGCTCAGCTTGATTAATTTCTTCAACCGGTACTAATAAGCGAGGTGTTTCGCGCTTATCAAACTCTTTTGCCATCTTTAATAACGCTGCATCACCTTCTGTTTTAACTGCATTTAAGATGTCGATACAAATTGCTTCGACCTCTTTACTTGCAGTAACAGCAGGGCGGGTGAGTACCGCCTGCTGTGCTTGTTGATTTTCCTCATTCCAGCGAAACATGGATAATTACTCCATCATTTTTTCAATAGGCATAACGAGAATTGAGTTGGCACCCAATGCTTTTAACTGTTCCATCGTTTCCCAGAATAGGGTTTCGCTGCTAACCATGTGCAGTGCTACATAATCGTCGCTACCTGCAAGCGATAGTAAAGTTGGTTGGCCAGTACCAGGTAGCAAGTCGCACACTTCATCAAGCTTTGCTTTAGGAGCGTGTAACATGATGTATTTACTTTCCTTAGCTTGACGAACACCTCGTAGACGCGGCATTAGCGTATTGATTAAATCAAGTTTACTTTGATCTGCTAGGTCTTTGTTTTGAATTAAACATGCATTTGATTCTAAGATTGTGTCGCCTTGCATTAAGCCATTGGCTTCTAAGGTTGCACCGGTAGACACTAAGTCACAAATCGCATCAGCCAGACCAGCACGCGGTGCCACTTCAACAGAGCCTGTTAACATTACCGTGCTTGCGTTGATGCCTTCACGTTTTAGATATTGGCTTAAAATTTCAGGGTATGTAGTTGCAATGCGTTTACCTTCGAACCAGCTTTTATCTTGTGGGCCAAGTTCTTGTGGCCATGCAAGTGCTAAACGGCAGTAACCAAAATCAAGTTTAGAAAGCTTATTTACTTCGAATGCCACACCTTGGCGTTCGCGTTCAGCTTGTACTTCAACGAGTACGTTTTCACCGACGATACCTAGGTCACATACACCGTCCATTACAAGACCCGGAATATCGTCATCGCGTACACGAAGTACATCAATTGGCATGTTGGTAGAGTGTGCGATTAAACGTTGTTCACGAAGATTTAATTTAACACCAAGTTGCTTAAGTAACTCTTGGCAGTCTTTTGATAAGCGGCCGCCTTTTTGGATGGCGATTCGTAAACGGTTGGTATTGCTCATTATTCATTTTCCTTTAATTCAAAAACTAAAAACCCCGAGGGAACCTCAGGGCGAAAATAAATAATTTGGTTGATTGCTCGCCAGAGGTTCCTTTTAGGAATAACCTCTCAGCGAAAAACCTGACAGGCTATTCCGGTGAATGATGGATAGTTGTCAGATTGAAGCGCATAATTTTTCCTGTATTGCACTCGTTTGTATAAACCAGTGCGTAAATCTGTTTAAATAAGTTACGTATATAGATAAACATGCTTTGCTAATCTTTGGCAAGCATTTTTTTGCGAAATTAAAGTATATCTTATAACTGTCGATATATATTGGATAGGTAGGAGGTACAATAGGAGGTACAAATGGATATCATGATCCCCTTTTTAGGTCGAATAACGCGCTTACAGTTGGAGAGTAAAGGTGCGTTTCATATTGCGGGCGTAAAAGACGCGAACGTGCAGCGAATTGAACTCGAAAAGCGCCAAAAGCGTGAAATAGAGCGCCGTAAAAAAGCAGCTGAAAAAGCAGCTGAAAAAGATGATAAAAACAGTAAAAATGCCATTGAAGAGGATGAAGAGGGTAATAAACACCTAGATACATGGGCTTGATACTCAATATAAGAATTTGTTTTTATGCAACAGGTCGTTTTTTTCTGCTAACGTAAATAAACACTTGTGTTGTTCCTTACAAGGCAATTCAATGGAAAAACCTTCAGTACCTTTAAACGAGCAAGCTAGGCTTGAAGAGCTTCGCTCGTTGGATGTTTTAGACTCTCAAAGTGAACCTGCCTTTGACCGAATCACTCGCCTTGCCCAACAGTTTTTCTCTGTGCCTATTTGTGTTATTAGCTTAATCGACGAGCAGCGACAGTGGTTTAAGTCATGTGCGGGGTTAGACGTAACAGAAACAGCGCGAGATATTTCTATTTGCGCCCATGCAATTTTATATAAAGACCCACTAGTGGTTGAAAATGCTTTAAATGATAAGCGCTTTGCAGACAACCCCTTGGTAATGGGTGATCCAAATATTCGCTTTTATGCGGGCTGCCCAATTACACTCAAATCAGGAAATAGAATTGGCACTTTGTGCCTTATCGATCATCAACCGCGCAGTTTTAATAAACAAGAAATTAAAGCGTTAACAGACTTTGCCGCAATTGTTGAACGAGAGTTTGCAATCATGCAGTTAGCGACTACCGATGAGCTTACCTTATTGCCTAATCGTCGAGGTTTTAATAGCACCGCAGAGCATTATCTTGATTTATGTATTCGCCATCATTTAAAGGCAAAATTAGTATTTATTGATTTAGATAACTTTAAAGCAATTAACGACAAATTTGGCCACGCCGCAGGCGATAGAGTACTGAAAGATTTTGCTGGGTTGCTAGAAAGATGTTGTCGTAAAGCTGATTTATATGCGCGTTTGAGTGGTGATGAGTTTGTTATTTTATTTACAGATTTAAATACCAGCGAATGCGAAGCAATCATGCAACGTTTGTTGCTGTCATTTAATCACTCACCCAATAGTTTTAATAAAAAAGTTGAACTTGGCTTTTCTTATGGTATTGCTGATTTTTCAGACCAGCAGCCTTGTTCGTTGACTAAGTTACTTGCAGTTGCAGATGGTCGAATGTATGCCAATAAAGCACAAAAAAAGGCTCGATAATCGAGCCTTTAAAGTAAAAAGCGGTGCTTAATTTTTCGCTTCTGCCGATTGAATACTACTATGGATCAGCGGTGATATTGTTAAACCTTGTACGATGATTGAAAAAATGACTACCACGTAGGTTACAATAACGATTAAATCGTGTAGGTCAGAGCCTGCAATCATTACTTGATCTCGTGGGATCGCAGCAGCCATGGCTAGCGCTAAACCACCACGTAAGCCACCCCAAGTGAGTATCTTCACTGAGTGCTTATCGTATTTTCGATATTTTTTAAAGAACACAAATGGCGCACCTACACTTATAAAGCGAGCTAGCAATACTACAGGTACTATCAGTAAACCTAGGCCAACTTCTGCAAGGGTAATTGGCATAGTGACAATCAGCATACCGATGATCAAAAACAGCAAGGCATTTAAAAAGCTATCGGTGGCATGCCAAAAATCTTTTACATAGCGGGTATCTTCTGGTCCTGTGCGCTCGGTTGCCTTAGAGCGAGTAATATTGCCAAGTAAAATACCACTTGTAACCATGGCAAGAGCACCTGAAATTTCCCAAATATTTGCTGCGGCAAAGCCAGCGGTTGGTATTGTCAGTGTTAATAGCAAACGAATGTTCACATCGCGACTATTAATAATTAAAAAATGCCCAACTAACGCAATTACTAGGCCAAACACGATACCGCCAATAGCATCCACTAAGAATAATTCAGCAACGTCAGTAAACGTGGCTTCGGTACCATAAAAGGCCACTGAAAATATCGTAGTGAAGATCACTAAACCAATGCCATCATTAAACAAAGACTCACCTTCAACTTGCACAGAAATACCTTCTGGGGCTCGCATTTGTTTAATAATGGCTAATACTGCAATTGGGTCGGTTGGGCTGATTAATGCTCCAAACAACAAGCAGTAAATAAACGGCACTGGCCAGCCAACAAAAGCAAATAAGTAATAGCTTAAGTAACCAACGATGACTGTGGAGGTAATCGTTGAAAATAATACTAATGCGGTTATTTCCCAACGCTGTTTACGAAGGGCTGCTAAGTTTATTTCTAATGCGCCAGCGAACAGTAAAAAACCCAACATGCCTTTTAATAGCAACTGATTAAAGTTGATACTAGAGACTATTTGAGTTATTTCGAGGGCGGTGGTATCACCAAGCATTTTAACAGCAAGAATAAGTAGTAAAGAAATAACAACAGAGCCTGTTGTTATAGCAATAGTGGTTTGCATTTTGAGGATAAATTGGTTAGCAAAAGCAATAAAAATAGCTAATGCTGAAAGAAAACAAATGAGGTACCAAGCATTCATTGTTTGACCTTAAATATTTGTATAACAAGACGCAGAAAGCAGTCACTTTCTGGCCGCATATAGTACGCCTCTAATATAGGTATGTCACAGTGTTTATGCGATTTTTATTGTATTTTAGAGTAAAAATTCAAGGCTCCGATTGCATATGTATAATAGGTGTTAAAAATGTCTAAAAAGAGACATAAAAAACCATACAAATATGCAATTCTGATAAGCTCTGTTAGCTCAATCAGCAGGTTTAAATTGCGCAGACTCTTGGCTGGTATTAATAGCCCTAATTGGATAAGGAATAACGATTCCCTCTTCTGCGTAACGTTGATGTAATGCTTTAATAAACGCAGATTTCACCCAAAAACGGTTAAAATACTCTTTTGCTCTTAACATCACTGTAAAATTGATACTGGATTGATCAAAGGTGTGAAATACAACAAATGTATCGTAATCATCTACACCCCATTTGTGGCTTTTTAAAATCTGTCTAGCAACATCCAATGTAACTTGCTCAACCTTATCAAGATCTGACCCGTAGTGAACACCAACCTCAACAGGTACGCTAAGCTCTTTTTCTGGATAAAAATAGTTAATGATGCGTGATTTAGACAACTGGCTATTTGGGATCACTATCATATTATTAGGCAACATTTTTACCCAGGTTGAGCGCCAACCAATTTTCTCAACAAAACCTTGATCGCCACTTTCAAGCTCTATAAAGTCGCCAACCCGAATAGGTTTATCAACCACCAGCTGAACCCCAGAAAAGAAGTTTTCGAGTGTAGGTTGTAAAGCCAAAGCAACAGCAAGAGATGTAATGCCTAAAGAGGCAATAATAGGGGTGATAGAAATTCCTAACGTGCCCAATAACACCAGTAAGCCAACACATACTATTGCACAGCGGATCAAGCCTTTAATTATGCTATGGCTATTTGAAACCACAACCGAACGGGCACTGTAATAATCAACGGTGCCAAATAAGAAATGGTCTAAAAATAACACTAAGGCAAAAATACAAATAGCTTTGGCGGTGGCTGAAATCGGTAAGGGGTGCTCAGCCATAAAGCCAGTTGTGTTCAATAATTGACCAAAGATGATCACAAGCACCATCATTGTGCATAAGGTCAATGGCGTAGCAAGTGAGTCAACCAATAAAGAGTCGAACACAAAGTCGGTTCGCTGGGTCCACTTTTTTAAGCAATAAACAATCACAAACTTTAATAAAAACAATGCCATGGCAGCTAAAGTTGTGCCACCAATAACGACTAACCAAGGCTTATTTAGCCAATCGCTTTGTATCAGTTCAGTAATCATGCTTAATCCTTAAACCTTAGTTACTTGGTGTTATTGCAATTTATATACCTAGGCTTTTCTGCAATGAGTTATGTCTTCTAACTATCAAATAGAAAAGATGAGATGATAAAAATAAAAGGTACAAATGTTTAATAAATGTTATAAATTTGTATCATTAATTTTACACCTCAACTCTGTTTGTTAACATTTTGTACATGTGAAATCCATTATCATATTGTTATTTAAGGAATAATGTTTTAGAGTTAATACTTTACTTGTAAATTTTTTGTTTCATTTTCAATTTCGCTCCATTCAATCTAGGCTGGTCATTAATCGGGAACAGTGCAGTCCGATTACAAGGAAAACATTAAATACATAACAATCTAACGGAGCGTAAAACGTGAATTTATCTAAAATCACACTAGCAACTCTTGCTGCTTTTGCTTTGACTCAAGCAACAAGTGCAGTAGCTGCGAATAAGAAATACCTAAACGAACAAACAGGGATTAACCAAGCTTTGCAAACCAATGCGTCATCGGTTTTGAGTGCAAATCCAAATCAGTTAGTTGGTTTAGGTGCAGGGAATGATTTAGTGGTATTAAAAGAAATCAAAACCAGTAACGGCAATACTACGCGCCGTTACCAACAAATGTATCAAGGTCTGCCTGTCATCGGCGATACGGTTAGCCTTACATTTGATAGTAATGGTCAGTTAAAACGTGCACATGGCGCAGCTGTGTATGATATTGCCGCAGACATCGATTCTGTGTCTCCGGCACTTAACAAGAAAAAAGCAGTCGCTAAAGGGCTTGCTAATTCACCCGCTGCAATTAAGTCAGTCGGGTTAAAAAAACATAATGAACAATCACGTTTAGCTATTTGGCTAGATGAAGATAGTGTTGCTCATCTGGTGTATGAAGTTACGTACGTAACTTATGGCGAAAACCCATCTCGTCCGTACCAAATTATCGATGCAAACAGTGGCGAAGTATTATTTAGCTTCGATAACCTTCAACATGCCAGTGCAACAGGCCCTGGTGGTAACTTAAAAACAGGCAAATACATCTACGGCACTGACTTTGATAACCTAGATGTTGCTCAGTCGGGTAGTACCTGTACGATGAATAACGCTAACGTAAAAACCATTAACTTAAATGGTGGTACGAGTGGTTCGACAGCGTATTCGTTCACATGCCCTGAAAATACTTTTAAAGAAATTAACGGTGCGTACTCGCCTTTAAATGATGCACATTATTTCGGTAACGTTATTTTTAATATGTATAACGATTGGGTCGGTACTGCGCCATTAACTTTCCAGTTGAAAATGCGCGTTCATTATGGCAACAACTACGAAAATGCGTTTTGGGATGGTAGTGCCATGACTTTTGGTGATGGTCAAAATACCTTCTATCCACTAGTAAGCCTTGATGTATCAGCTCATGAAGTAAGCCATGGTTTTACTGAACAAAACTCTGGCCTTGTTTATTCTGGTAAATCAGGTGGTTTGAACGAAGCCTTCTCTGATATGGCAGGTGAAGCGGCTGAGTTTTATATGAAAGGCTCAAACGACTGGTTAGTGGGTCAGGAAATTTTTAAAGGTAACGGTGCATTACGTTACATGAATAATCCAACCCAAGATGGTAGCTCAATTGATCATCAAAACAATTATTACTCTGGCATGGATGTGCACTACAGCTCAGGTGTATTCAACAAGGCATTTTATAACCTTGCAACCACACCTGGTTGGGATACGCAAAAGGCGTTCGTGGTCATGGCTCGTGCTAACCAACTTTACTGGACTGCCAGCACAAACTGGGATTTAGCAGGTAATGGCGTGATGGATGCGGCCTGTGATTTAAGTTATGACCCAGCAGATGTACAGGCGGCGCTTGCGGCAGTCGGTGTGACTTCAAGCTTAAGCGCAGGTAGCAGTTGTGGTACGACTGAGCCACCTCCAAGCGGTGATGAAGAACTAACTAATGGCGTTGCACGCACAGGGATCAGTGGCGGTGCTAAAGATCAAATGTTCTTTACCCTCGAAGTACCAGCAGGTGCAACAAATTTACAATTCAATACAACCGGTGGAAGTGGGGATGCAGATCTCTATGTAATGTATGGTGCAAAACCAACACTGAGCAACTTTGATTGTAAAAGCACTTCATCTACCAGTACTGAAAGTTGCGCAATTAGTAATGTGCAAGCAGGTACTTACTACGTAATGGTGGAAGCTTGGAATGAAATTTCAGGTGTATCACTAACTGGTAGCTTTGATTCGGGCAGCGGTGGTGGGGTAACACCTATTAACCGCACTGAGTCTAACTTAAGTGTTGCTACAAATAGTTGGACTCGTTTCACGCAAGACCTAGATGCTGGGTATTCGTCACTTGATGTGACTATTTCTGGTGGTTCAGGTGATGCTGACTTGTATGTGAATTTTGGTTCGCAATCGACTACATCTAGCTATGACTGCCGTCCTTATAAAAATGGCAATAGCGAAACCTGTACATTTACAAATCCTCAAGCGGGTACTTGGTATATCGACCTTCGCGGCTATCGCGCTGCAAGTGGTGTAACACTCACCATTTCGGCTAACTAGCCACCCTTTTAGGGAGCTCCGGCTCCCTTTTTTTATTTTTAATAAGGAGCGATTATGACAACCCGCCTAAAGCAGTGCCTAGTGGGCTTTGCCACTCTGTCACTGAGCCAATTAAGTTATGCAGAACAAGACGAAACAATTTGGGTGACCATTGATGCCCTTGCTGCAGAGCATTTTCAACAAGATACAGTGAGTAAGCGTAAACTAAACAGCAATTTTGCGATGCAAAAATCAGTGTTGAATCAAGTTAATTTTATGCGCGTTAACAAACAGGATATCGCTGGTTTAAGTGAATTTATGCACGATAATTATCATCGCTGTGGTGGTTTTGTAGCCCATGACTCATTAGCAGATGCAGAGCTATATACTCAGCAATTAAATGCGCTGTCGCAGACTGCGATGAATGCAAGCTTGGTAAATTACAATATTGATAATGCCGCGACAGTCAATGCGCTATTATCATCGATTAATAGTAGTGAACTGAGCGATACGGTTAATAGCATGATGAACTTTCATAACCGTTATTATTCAGTGCAAAGTGGTGTTGATGCGGCTGACTGGTTAAAGAGTCATTGGCAACAAATTGCCAGTAGTCGTAGTGATATCAGTGTTGAGTACTTTAACCATAGTTTTTCGCAGTCATCAGTTATTGTAACCATACCTGGTGCAGAAAAAGCAGATGAAATCGTCGTTATTGGTGGTCATTTAGATTCAATCAATCAGTCAAACCCGAGTAATGGACGTGCTCCCGGTGCAGACGATAATGCCTCTGGCATTGCGGTGCTCACACAAACCTTGAAAGCGATTGTGGAAAATAACTACCAACCTCAGCGAACGATTCAAATAATGGGATTTGCCGCTGAAGAAGTGGGTCTTAGAGGCTCGAAAGATATTGCACAAAGCTATAAATCACAGGGTAAGAATGTTGTTGGCATGGTGCAGTTTGATATGACCGGTAATAACGGCAGCAGCACCGATATTGTGATGATGACGGATTACACAAATTCATCGCAAAACCAGTATCTATCGCAATTGCTCGATGCTTATCAACCCACAGTGAGCTATGGCTTTGATCAATGTGGTTATGGCTGCTCAGATCATGCCTCTTGGTATCAGCAAGGGTTTGCCGCCTCAATGCCATTTGAATCTACAATGAGTGATATTAACCCAATGATCCATACGTCAAATGATGCCCAGTTTGATGCGGCTCACGCGAGTAAATTTGCAAAATTGGCCGTGAGCTATGTTGCTGAAATGGCGAAGAATGCTGGTGATGTAGTGACTGAGCCAACTAATCAGCTTGCAAATGGTGTAACTAAAACGGGTTTGGCGGGCTCAGCAAAAGAGCAACTTTTCTTTACGCTAGACGTACCCGCAATGAGTAGTAACCTTGAGTTTGTAACTGAGGGCGGCTCAGGTGATGCCGATTTATACGTGAAGTTTGGCAGTAAACCGACATTACAAGACTTTGATTGTAAAAGTACTACCTCTACAAGTAATGAAAGCTGTGTGATGTCGTCTGTTCAAACGGGCACTTATCATGTCATGGTTGAAGCGTGGAATCAGATTTCGAATGTGTCACTAACGGGAAGTTTCAGCACTTCTGGTGGCAGCGAAAACATTGACAGAACTGAGACAAATATTAGTGTCGCAACAGGGAGTTGGCAGCGTTTTACTCAACAAATACCAGAAGGCCTTAGTAATTTTACAGTGATTATTTCCGGCGGTAGTGGCGATGCTGATTTGTATGTTAACTATGGCTCAGCGTCGACAAGTTCAAATTATCTGTGTCGACCCTACAAAAATGGTAACGAAGAAAGTTGTCAATTTGATAACCCGCAAAGTGGTACTTGGTATATAGATTTGCAAGGTTACCGAGCCGCTTCGGGCGTGACATTAACGATTCAAGGACAATGATTTAAGAGCAATCATACTTTTAACCATGAGGAAGCCTTGCTTCCTCATTTAGTCTTGCCCTTGGCAAGTCAGTTACGTAAAATCTGCTCATCACTTTTAATCTATTGGCGAAGTTTATCAAACAACTTTTCAGTGCCACTGGCCCCCTTGCACTTTCTCTTGATGGATATACTCCTCGGCAGCCACAAATTGACATGGCTGTTGCAGTTGACGATGCCTTAAAAAAACGTCACCAATTAGTGGTTGAGGCGGGCACAGGCACGGGTAAAACTTATGCTTACTTAGCGCCTGCGTTAAAATCAAAAGGCAAAACCATCATCTCAACGGGTTCAAAAGCACTGCAAGAGCAGTTGTTTCACCGTGATTTACCCAATTTAGTCAAAGCACTGAGCGCCACCAAAAAAGTCGCCCTTTTAAAAGGCCGCGCGAATTATTTGTGTACGTATCGTTTAAGTCAGCATGTCGCGCATGTGCCAACAGATGATCCAGATGTAATGCATCAACTTGCGATGGTGGCAAAGTTTGCAAGTGAAACCCGTTCAGGTGATTTAGCGGATTGTATTGGCATAGAAGAAGACGCCAAGGTACTGCCTTATGTTAGCTCAACCGCTGATAACTGTTTGGGTAAAGAGTGCCCAGATTTCCAAGATTGTTATATTCGTAAAGCACGATTAAATGCAATGGAAGCCGATGTGGTGGTGATCAACCATCATTTATTCTTTGCAGATATGGCAGTAAAAGACACTGGCTTTGCTGAACTTATGCCAACCGCCGATGCCTACATCTTTGATGAGGCTCATCAGCTGAGTGAAATTGCCAGTGACTATTTTGGTGAAAGTGTAAGTACCAAAAAGCTGGTGGATTTAATTAATGATTTACGAGCGATTTACCGTGCCGATATTCCCGATATGCTGCAATTAGGTAAAACTCTCAACAAGTTAGAAACTAGTGTCGCAGATTTACGCTTGCAGTTTGGGCTAGATGGGAGTCGTGGTGATTGGCGCGAAAAGCTAGCCGATAAAGATATTTGTGCAGCATTGCACCGGGTGATCAGTGATCTTGACTTTTTATACCAGGTGTTGAAATTATGCTTAGATCGTAGTGAAAAAATCGAGCATCCGTTTGAGCGTACATTAGCCTTTAAAGGTCAGTTAGAGCGGGTATTTGATACTGCACAAACGGGCTATAGTTATTGGTACGAAACAACCCGCCGATACCTAACGGTGAACATTACGCCACTCAATGTGTCGGCTAAATTCGCACAAATGATGAAAGACACTGGGGCTGGTTTTGTGTTTACATCGGCCACTTTATCGGTCGATAACGACTTGGCACATTTTAATGCCAGCCTTGGTCTAAAACCAACACAAAGTATGATTGTTGAAAGTCCATTTGATTATCAACAACAAGCAATGCTTTGTTTACCGCGCTATTTACCTGAGTCTCATGCGAATAATATGCCCCATGCTATTATCAAGCTGACCCTTGAGTTGATTAAATCAGCAAAAGGTCGCTGCTTTGTGCTGTTTACTAGCTATCGTATGATGCATTTAGTGGCTGAAGGTTTAACGACACAAATGGATTATCCGGTTTATATGCAAGGGCAAATGTCAAAACGCATTATACTTGAGAAGTTTACCCGTCATGGTAATGCCGTTTTACTCGGCACAGCTTCATTTTGGGAAGGTGTAGATGTTAGAGGCAGTACATTAAGTTGTGTTATCATTGACAAATTGCCGTTTGCCGCACCAGATGACCCATTATTGCAAGCAAAAATGCAAGATTGCCAATTACAAGGCAAGGACCCATTTGCACATATTCAATTACCCCAAGCGGTCATTGCATTAAAGCAAGGGGTAGGGCGACTTATTCGCGATAGTAAAGATAAAGGTGTGCTGGTTATTTGCGATAACCGCTTAGTAACACGCCATTACGGCCAAGTATTTTTAAAAAGTTTGCCACCAATGCGCCGCACGCGCGATTTAGCAATGGCAAACGCGTTTTTAGAACAGATCAATTAGAGTAACTTAGATGATTAAACACAATATTCTTGCCTTAGATGCATCAACTGAAGCTTTATCGCTGGTGCTACATTATCAAGGGCAAACATTTCATCATTTTGAAGAGTGCCCACAGCAGCACAGCCAAAAAATCTTGCCTTTAATTGATGAGTTACTCGCTAAGGCGCAATGTAAATTAGCAGACTTAGATGTTATTGGGTTTGGTCAAGGACCGGGCAGCTTTACAGGAGTGCGTATCAGTGTCGCGATTGCGCAAGGCTTAGCATATGCCGCACGCTTGCCTTTGGTTGGTGTATCAACATTACAGATGATGGCGCAACAAGCATTTGAACAAGACAAAGTTAGTGATGTGTTTTCAGCGATTGATGCGCGTATGGGTGAAATATATTATGCCCACTACAAGGCTGATGAAAATGGCTTAATGACGCTTGTTGATGAAGAGCAAGTAATTAAACCTGAGTTGCTAACGTTACCTGAAACAGCAGCAACTGCGGTGGGCACTGGTTGGAAAACCTATCCTGCGCTTGTCACTGAACTTGCAAATGTAAGTCTAAATGAAAACATTTTACTGCCTGATGCGAAGTACATGCTAGCCTGGGTTGCAACTGCCTTCGCTAGCGGTGATACAGTAACTGCAGCGAATGCGCAGCCTAAATATGTTCGTGATACAGTGACTTGGAAAAAACTACCTGGCCGAGAATAAAGAGACGATTAACGACACTTGCGTGCTTGTCAGTTATGGCACATAATTTAGTCATGTTTGATGTGGAATTACTAGTTTGACTTTACCTATTGGCTCAGGCTTTTATACCGGTGACATTCCCGGGCAATATAGCCGTAAAAATACCGTTACTGATAAGCCTAAAGCGATATCAGATCAAACGGCTGAGCAAAAGTCGTCAACAGAGTATGTTAAATCAAGCCCTCAAGCAGTTGCTATTGCCGATGAATTTAAAGCTGAGTCGCAAAGCTACCAGCAAACAATTTATGATAAACCAAGCAACCCAAAAACAAGTCGTGCAATTTCAACCTACACTGAGTTTGCTAACTTAGAGCGCCGTGCCGAAGTGCAAAGCTTAATTGGCGTTGATGTATACGCTTAATTAATAAAGCAAGCAACTGAATTAAAATGAAAAAAGCCTAAACAAATGTTTAGGCTTTTTTTATGATTGGACAGTATTCAATATAAATTACTGTTTTATATAATCAATCAGTTTGTCGGCAATCGCGGTATTGTTTTGCGAACCGTAGAAATCTTCAGCACGTTTACCATAGGCAAATACTTGTACATCAATAGCGGTGTGGCCGCCAGTAGTCCAACCTGTGAAGCTGGCATGATTGATGATATCTTTTACTGCAAGTAGTAGTGCTTTATCACCCATTTTCTTAGCTTGGCTAAGCTTAATGCTGTTTGCATCAGTAAATTCGATATCAGAATACTTTTGCCATACTGCTTTTAAGTCATCGCTTTCAAGTAGATCTTTTGTGATAGTGCCAGCAGTTGCTTTAACACCTTTAACAACATCTGTTTCCCACTTATATTGACCATGAGCACCGAGTGTTAAGCCACCTGTTGAGTGATCGGCAGTGATAACAAGCAGGGTATCAGGGTTTTTATCTACATACGCTTTTGCTTGTTCAATCGATTTAGCAAAGTCATCCATTTCGCCCATTGCACATGCAATGTCGTTTGCATGACCACACCAGTCAATTTGGCTACCTTCGATCATCACAAAGAAACCTTTGTCGTTTTGACCATCAAGTAAATCGAGTGCTTTCGTTGTCATTTGCGTAAGGCGCGTTGGATTTTCGTCAAGCGCAAACGGTAAACCGACTTCAGCGAATAAACCAAGCGCTGGAACTTGCTTTAAGTCATTCATTGCTGCAAAGTCATCGCTGTACTGATAGCCTGCCGCTTTAAACTCTTCTACAAGGTTACGGTCTTCACGAACGTAATATTTCGTGCCGCCACCTAACATTAAATCAACCGGTAATTTGCCTGCGATTTTGTTATCGATATAGTCGTTGGCAATCTCGTCATAATTACGGCGAGATTCGTTATGTGAAGCAAAGCTTGCAGGGGTTGCGTGGTTAATTTGTGATGTCGCCACTAATGCTGTGGTCATACCGCGTTCTTTGGCAACTTCTAGCATGGTTTTTACTGGTTTTTTATCAGTATCAACAGCAATTGCTCCATTATAACTTTTATGACCACTACTAAGAGCTGTTGCACCCGCTGCACTGTCTGTTACATAAGTATGATCATCTGGGTAAGTATGCGCCATACCACGTAAAATAGTATCGAAAACAGTTGGGTCAACAACTTTAGTATTTGGATCATCTTTAAAGTAACGATATGCAGTTGTGTACGCTGGGCCCATACCATCACCAATCATATAAATAATGTTTTTTGGTGCTGATTCAGCCATTACTGAGCCTGCTGAGCATAATAATGCTAAAAGACTTAATTTTAATTTCATTGATGTAACCTTATTATTGTGCCCTTATTTATACTGCGAGGATTATTGTATACTAGCCAGAGGATAAATAAACGCCTTTAAGTTGAAACGCTTAATAAATAGGAGTAATTGTGCAACCATTTTCTTTTCAAACTGGCACTCAGGCAATGCATGGCCTAACCTTTGGTCATGGCGATGAGGTCGTGATTGCCTTACATGGTTGGCTTGATAACGCACATAGTTACATACCTATGTTACAAAATGTGCAGCTTAACCAGCGTTGGTATTGTCTCGATTTTCCTGGTCATGGTTTATCAGATTGGCGAAGTAGTGACGCACACTATTACTTTATTGACTACATTGATGACGTTTATAAATTTGTTGAGTCACTTGATGTGACTAAAGTGCATTTAGTTGGTCATTCAATGGGGGCTATGGTTGCTGGAGTTTTTGCCAGCTGCTTTCCTGAAAAGGTAGCATCGGTAAACTTCATTGAGGGCATAGGTTGCGTTACAACCGACAGCAATGACGTGAGCAGCCAACTCCGTAAAGCGATTTTAAATAGAGCGCGGGTAAACAGTAAAGGCCCTCGCGCTTTTGACTCAAAAGCGCACATTATTAGTGCAAGGCTCGCAAGTGGTGACCTTGAATACCCACAAGCAGAGCTACTGATGACACGAAATTGTTACGAAAAAGCAGGTAAGTGGTATTTGACAACCGATCCAAAACTTAAAAATCACTCTGGGTTTCGCTTTGATGAGGCACAATGCATTGCAACCATCAAACAAATTAAGGCACCATGTCAGCTTATCTTAGGGGGGAAGGGTTACCCTTTTGTTAAAGATAACCTAGAGGCATATGGTAAATATTACAAGGAGTTAAAAATTCATGAGATACCAGGAGGTCACCATTGCCATATGCAAAGTCCTGCATTAACCTTAGAGCACATTCATGCATTTATTGGGCAGTATAAAGCAAGTTAATTGTATAATTGCACCAAATGTGGGATTATCTGCACCATTAGAGTATTTACTCCATTGAGAAACTGCCTTAGTTAGATTAAGGTTATTAAAAAATATAATTATAAACAGGAGCTAAGAGTGGAAAAAATCTGGCTTAAACGCTACCCAGAAGGTATGCCTGAAACAATCGACCCTGAGCATTATCACTCGCTACTCGACTTGTTTGAAAAAAGTTTTGCTGACTATAGTGACCTTCCAGCCTTTACCAACATGGGTAAAGTGTTGACCTATAGTGAGTTAGACAGTGCTACAAAACGTGTTGCGTCGTACATTCAAAATGATCTTGGTCTAAAAAAAGGCGATAAAGTAGCGGTGATGATGCCGAATCTACTGCAAACGCCCGTGACTATTTTAGGTATTCTTCGTGCTGGTTGTGTGGTGGTTAACGTAAATCCACTTTACACTGTGCGTGAATTAGAGCACCAGTTAAATGACTCAGAGTCATCAGCAATTTTCATTCTTGCTAACTTTGCCGATACCCTAGAAAAAGCATTACCAAAAACTAACGTTAAGCACATTGTGGTTACCCAAGTGGGTGATATGGTGGGCGGTCTTAAAAAGCACATTGTTAACCTTGTGGTTAAGCACGTTAAGAAAATGGTGCCTAGCTACACATTACCAAATGCAATTAAATTTGCAGATGCACTAGCTGGTAATGAAGCGAGTTACAAAAAGCCTGAAGTTGATTTAAACGACTTAGCATTCTTACAATACACAGGTGGTACAACGGGTGTATCTAAAGGTGCAATGCTATCTCATGGCAACATGGTTGGTAACCTTGAGCAAGTATCTGGTTGTTTAGATAATGTACTAGAGCGAGGTAAAGAAGTGGTTATTACGGCACTGCCGCTTTATCACATCTTTGCATTAACTGCGAACTGCCTAACATTTATGAAATATGGTGGTTTAAATGTACTTATCACTAATCCACGTGATATGCCGGGCTTTGTAAAAGAGTTAACACAACACAAATTCACTGCGATAACGGGAGTAAACACCCTATTTAATGGTTTATTAAATACCCCGGGTTTTGCTGAGCTTGATTTCTCGAGCTTAAAAATGTCGCTTGGTGGTGGTATGGCGGTACAACGTCCTGTAGCTGAAAAATGGCAAGCTGTAACAAAAACCAAGCTAATGGAAGGGTATGGTTTAACTGAATGTGCACCACTTGTAACACTAAGCCCATATGACCTTGACGGTTATAACGGTTCAATTGGATTACCTGCACCAAGTACTGATATCAAGCTAATGCTTGAAAATGGTGAAGAAGCAGCTAAGGGTGAACCTGGAGAGCTTTGGGTTAAAGGCCCACAAGTAATGCAAGGTTACTATAATCGCCCTGATGCAACAGCTGAATGTTTAAAAGACGGTTGGTTTGCAACAGGTGATATTGCAACTTACGATGATGAAGGTTTCTTCTATATTGTTGATCGTAAGAAAGACATGATTATCGTATCAGGCTTCAACGTGTTCCCAAATGAGATCGAAGAAGTAGTCGCAATGCACGATGGCGTGCTTGAAGTAGCTGCTATCGGTATCCCTCATGAGGTAAGTGGCGAACAAGTTAAAGTTTTTGTCGTGAAAAAAGATCAATCTTTAACTGAAAAAGATATAATAAAGCACTGTCGTGATAATTTAACGAACTATAAGGTGCCTAAACTCGTTGAGTTTAGAGATGAACTACCAAAAACAAACGTTGGTAAGATTCTCAGAAGAGCCTTAAAGGACGAAGAAAAATAATTAAAGCCGGCATTAGCCGGCTTTTTTATGGTAAAGAAAGGGGTATAAGTGCAATATCAACTGATCGAAACACAAAATCAATTAAATGATTTTGTAGAAAAAATAACAGGTAAACCGGTACTAGCAATTGATACTGAGTTTATGCGTCGTCGTACGCTTTACCCTGAAGTTGCACTTATTCAAGTATATGATGGTGAGCATTTAGCGTTAATCGACCCACTGGCTGAGTTGTCGCTTTTTGATTTTTGGCAAGTACTTAAAAACCCTGAGGTGTTAAAAGTACTGCACTCACCGTCAGAAGATATTGAAGTGTTTCAAAAATATGCTGGTTTTGTACCAACACCATTGTTTGATACCCAATTTGCTCTACAAATACTAGGCCATGGTAACTGCATGGGCTTTGCGCACATGGTTAAAGAATTACTTGATATCGAAATTGATAAAAGTGAATCGCGCACTAATTGGTTACAGCGCCCACTCACTGAGAAGCAGCTAGATTATGCCGCTGCCGATACGTATCACTTACTGCCTTGTTTTGAAATTATTAAAAAACAAATTGATCAAGCTGGCTTTTTTGACATCGTGATCAGCGAAAGCGAGTTAGTTGCGCAAAAACGTGCTTATCAAACACCTGCAGAGCAGCTTTACAAAGACATTAAAAATGCATGGCAATTACGACCGCACGACTTAGCGGTATTGCGCGAACTTGCTGCATGGCGCCGTGAAAAGGCAGAGCGCAAAAATCTCGCACTTAACTTTGTGGTAAAAGAGCACAACATGGTTGAAATTGCTAAGCGTAAGCCTACAAGTTTAAATGCGTTACGCCGAGTGCCAGGTGTTGAGCCTATGGAAGTTAACCGTTCGGGCGTTGAAATTTTAAAATGTATTGAGCGTGGTAAAGCTGTTCTTGTAAGCGAACAACCAGCACAATTAAAACGTTTAATTGATTTTCCGGCATACAAAAAAGCCGCTAAAGATATTAAGCAAAAAATTACTAAAGTTGCAAAAGAGCAGGGTATTCCTGAAGATGTATTGGCTTCTAAAAAACAGATTAACCAACTGATCAGCTGGAATTGGAAGCTCGATGCCGATGAGCGTAAAACTGCATCAAAACCAGACCTGTTTAACTCATGGCGCTATGAGCTTGTAAAAGACGTACTTAAAGAGTGGCAAAACTGAGCAACAGCCTATTAAAAGGGCTTTGTACTCGTCACTAATAGCCATGAAACTTGCTGCGTTTACGCGTTACCTGTAACCAATGCAGCAAGTTATTATCATATCGTTTTAATCGTTGTTTTTGTTTTGACGTTAAATAATAAAATGGCGCAAATATAAAGTAGCCATGACCAATAATTACCACGCAGTTAAAACCATATTTAGAATATTGTTTAATTAGTTTAGTTTTGTTTGGCTCAATATAAACATTACCAAACGCAGAGCTATAAAAAATACCGTGGCGACATATCGTCAGCTCATTTTTACTGTTCAATATCAAAAATATAATTACAAACGATGTAAGCATAAAAGCCATTAAAAGTAGGTCATGAAGTGGATGCTTTTGTGATGTCACTTTCAGTATAGACAATGTTAAAACGGCTAAAGTTACGAGGATAGCAAGTGTGCTTTTCTCTGAACTCTTCCTTAAATTCAATACTTTCATTCTCAGTCCTTGAGAGGTTTTTCTAATATAGTACTTTGCTACTTAGATAAAACAATCTGCCAAAAAAATGAAAATAAATGCTATTTTTAATGGTTTATTATTATGCTTTGAGCTTTGGTTTTTTTAGCTTGTTGAATTTAAATAAAATAATTAATTGTTATTCTCTAAGTCTAAATAAAAGGCGTCTGGTTGTCAGGAAAAGCAAGTAGTCGAATAAACCAAAGTCTATAGTGATATATGTCGGAAGATCTGCCTTGAGCGACTAGCTGCCATTCGGCATAACTTATCTAGCATTAATTGCCAATTCTCACTTGTAAGCAATCACCCAAAGATTTTAATTCCAAAAAGGAATACCTCAGTTTGCCTTTTGTATTTATAGCCTTAATAAACTAATAATAGATTTAAATTAAGTTTTGTGATTATTCGATTTTTCGGGTAGAAATTTATAACCATTGATCATTGCTGAAACCAGTCCTGACTTTTCTCTTCGTTCAGCAACGATAACACCTAGTATATGCAATGGTATAAGTATTACTAGGGCATAAAATGCGTATACATGAGCAGTGATGATGGGGGAGCGAAACTCTCTAAGCTGCTTATAACGTTCATCGTCAACATTAACTTTTGAATAAGGCTCGATTACGTCAAGTTGAGTCTCGTCAACCGCAATGCTTTTAGCAAAGTGCTGTCCTAACGGTGGGTAGTAAATATCAGTCCCTGCCAGTATTAAGCCCGTTGCCATTTGAATTGTCATTGCTATCAGCAAAGCTAATACCATGAGCTTTCCTATTGGATTATGGCCTTTGTATACTTGTTTGGGAGAACGTCTGAATTTAGTTAGTTCCTTCTTATACCCTTTCATAAATGGCAGAGTTTGTGACCACATGTCATTCGACGAACCAATAAAACCCATAACCAGCCGAATGATAAGGTTTATGGCAAAAATGTAACCGATAGTAACATGTATGGTTTTAAGCATTATTTTGGCGTCCACCGTTACACCAAGTGTTTTTCCATTAAAGATGATTAAGCCGATCACAATTAGTAAGCTAATTGTGATGACGTTTATCCAGTGAAAAAGCCTGATGCTTTTAGGCCATACATAAGTAAGTGTTCTAGTTTTGTTCATAACATTTCTCCTTTTCCAGAGATTGCGTAACTTATAAATGGCCTGTTTCGGTGATAGTTGTTGTCCAATACCTAATTTTTATGGTTGTGAATAGTAACTTTAGTTCTTCTTTAAGCTTTTCTAATTCACATTGCTCAATAACTACTTCAAACTTCAGCATATCTTTGTAGCCTCTTACTTGTTCCTCTAAGCTAAAAGCACTATGTTTCTTGCTGTAGCCCATGATCGGGAAAATGTTGAAGCCGGATGCTATATCACTCAGCATTAATTGGTCGATAACATCATCCTTGTGCTTCTTAGGGACTATGAAGGTAAAAACTAATGATGAACTAAACATTGCGCTGCTCCAATAAACGATACCAGATTGGTAATAAATAGAGTGTTGTTGCCGTTGAAGTCAGTAAGCCTCCTATAACAACTATAGCAAGCGGTTTTTGTATCTCAGCTCCCGGACCTGAAGCAAACGCTAAAGGCATTAGGCCAAACATTGCTGTGGTCGCGGTCATAAGTACTGGACGCAGCCTTCTTCGAGAGCCATCTACTACACGTTCAGTGATATTAGATATAGTGGTTTTGCTCTGTTCGAAATAACTAACCATAACGATACCATTGAGCACTGCAACACCAAGTAATGCAATAAAGCCAACTGATGCAGGAATTGATAAATATTGTTCAGATATTAGTAACGCAAAAACCCCTCCCATTAAGGCGAATGGGATGTTACAAAGAATCAAACTTGCTAAGGATACAGAGCGAAAAGTTGTAAATAAAATCACAAAAATTAAGATTAAAGCTAAAGGAACAACGATTATTAAGTTCTTCATTGCTCGTTGCTGATTTTCGAACTCACCACCAAAAGTTACGTAATAGCCGCTAGGAAGCGACAACTCAGAGTGAACTTTAGCTTGTAAGTCTTCAACAAAACTTACCACATCTCTGTTTTCAACATTGGTTGTAATTGAGACAAAACGTTTACCTCGTTCTCTTTCGATCAGTAAAGGTTCTTGTTCTACCTTAATGTCAGCGACGCTCTCTAGAGGTAAAATGGTATTATCAGGCATTAAAACAGATACTTGTTTCAAATCATTTATTGAGCCAATCTGACTTGCTTTGTGCTTCGACGAAGCACCGAAAACAATAGGCGTAAATTTATTAACGGTAACTAGTTTAGATATTTGTGAGCCTTCAAGTTGTGGCTTTAGAAAATCAGTTAATGCTTTAGTGGTTAAACCAAATTGATGAGCTATTTCAGGTTTTAATGAAATGCGAATGTATTTTCCACCTTCTATCAATGCTGTTTGTATGTCTTGACTACCAGATACTTGGCTTACTAACACTTTCATTTTTTCAGCGATATTTGCTAATTCTTGGACTTTATCCCCAAAAACTTTTATTGATACATCGCCTGTAGTGCCAGTTAGCATTTCAGTTACCCGCATTTGAATAGGTTGAGTAAAATTTGTGTTCATACCGGGGTAATTTGATAATACGTTGCGTATATCTTCGATTAGCTGTTGCTTGGTATCAAAGCGCCACTCATTTTGAGGCTTCAACTCCATGAATATATCCGTTTCATTTAGGCTCATAGGATCTAGGCCAAGCTCATCTGATCCAGTTCTGGCTACAATTTGAAGTATTTCAGGTACTTGTTTTAGTAGTGCTTTCTCTACTTGGGTATCAATATTTAAAGAGGATTGCAGGGTAATAGATGGCGACTTTTCTAGTTGAACAATGATGTCTCCTTCATCCAACGTAGGCATAAAACTTTTCCCCAAACTTACAAAGGCAAAAATGCTTGTGATCAACACCAAAAAAGCTATCGATGATGCTGATTTAGGTGAATTAATAACGCTTAATAGCGACTTTTTGTACTGTATTTGTAATGATTTGATGAAGCTAGGCTCACTCGCTTCATTTGATTTCAGTATCATTGAAGCTAGCACCGGGATGCAAGTAAACGCTAAAACTAGCGCAGATAACATCGCAAAAACAATCGTCAATGCAACAGGCGTAAACAGCTTCCCTTCTAACCCTGAAAGAGTTAATAGAGGGGAAAAAACAATAACGACAATTAATGTTCCTGATACAGTTGGCACAGAAACTTCTTTACATGCTCTATAAATAACATGCAGCTTAGGAAGTTTGCTGTTTTCTGAAAGCCTATTTACAGTATTTTCAACAACGACAACAGATGAATCAACAAGCATACCAATAGCAATAACTAAGCCTCCTAAACTCATTAAATTTGCTGATATGGAAAAATGGCTCATTAATATAAAAGTGGCAAGAGCTGCCACCGGCAAGGATATAGAGACAATCAGTGCCGCTCTAAAGTTGCCAAGAAATAAGGCTAGCAATATGATAACGAGCACTACAGCTTGAACTAATGCATTTGTGATGGTTTCAATAGCAGTACTAATCAAATTAGATCTGTCATAAAAGACATTGATAGTAGTACCACTAGGTAGTGAGCGCTCTAGTTCTAAAAGTTTTTCTTTAACTGAACTTACTACTTGGTCGGTATTACTGTTTTTTAGCGCAATAACTAAGCCTTGTACGGCCTCTTCACCATTATGTGTCACTGCACCATAACGTATTAAACTTCCTTCGCTGATTGCTGCAACATCGGCTAACCTGATTATTCCTTGTTGGTTGTTTTTTATAACTAACTGACGTATATCATCAATTTTTTCAAATTGTCCTTGTGTTCGAACAACAAAATTGTCGTTACCTTTGTTTATTCGGCCAAGTCCTCCATTTAAATTGTTAGCTATTACGGCTTGTTCAATATCACTAAAAGAAACGTCTAGTGATTTCATTTTCAAAGTAGTTGGTGTTATTTCATATGTTTTTACATAGCCGCCTAAACTGTTTACGTCTGCGACGCCTTCAACTGTTCGAAGAATCGGTCTGATCTGCCAGTCCAAAATATCACGTCGCTGTTGAAGGCTTAAGTTTGGATTATCAACTGTAAACATAAAAATTTCACTTAGAGGCGTACTCATAGGAGCAAGACCACCAGAAATACCCTCTGGGAGTTCAGCCCAAATATTCATCAGCCTTTCATTTACTTGTTGTCTCGCCCAATAAATATCAGTGCCTTCTTCAAAATCAAGTGTAATATCAGTAATAGAATATTTTGTAGTTGAACGAAGAATCTTTTGGGATGGAATACCAAGTAACTCTGTTTCGACAATACGTGTAATTTGAGTTTCTATTTCCGAAGTTGTCATTCCCGGTGCTTTTAAGACAATTTTTACTTGGGTAGGAGAAATGTCGGGAAAAGCATCAATTGGCAAATTAAACCAAGCGTTGACTCCTGCAGCAGTTACGAGCAAAGTCAAAATAGTAATAAAAATTCGTTGAATAAGAGAAAACCTGATTACCGCACTTATCATCGTTTATTCTCCCAGCCCGAGAAATAGACCTTGGGCAATGCTAACGAAGGAGCTAAGTACTTCGGCTTGAGGTGTTAGATTGTCAGATTGAACAATGTAGCTATCATTCTCATTGCCAATAATAATGACCTTAACTAAGTTTATTTCTTGTCCTCGTTTTACTGCAACATAGCTTTTGTTATTGAGTTCGAATAATGACTGGTGAGGGACTTTAATACCTTCAATTAAAACGATAGGTGTTAGTAACAGTTGTTGCCCGAGTTTAAGCTCACACGATGAGTCGAAACTACTCCAGACTGTTTGCTTATAACGGCTGATTGTTTCGTCAACATTTTCTACTTTTAGTATGCAATTATCTTCAGTTTTAAATGAGTTAACATTTTTTGCAGTGCTTGCTAATAGCGAAGATTTTACAAAAACATTATGTGAAGGAATTATTTCAAAAAGGTATGGTGATTGTTCGTTCGTATACTTAAGTTGACCATTAGAAGGACTGATTATAAAAATATCGCCGTTTTTATCGATGGCTAATTGTTGTAGTGCATGGCTTAAGTGTTCAAAACTTAACTTTGCTTGAAGATAGGTTTTGTTGATGTCTAACCATTCAGCACTTTTTATCGTTTTCGAATTTGCATAATTTTTAACAGACTCAAGATGCTTCTTACTTTTTAAAAATATTGATTTACTGGCATCTATTTCTTCTAAGAAGTGATGTACTTCTGGCCCTTCTATTCTAGCTACTTTTTGTCCTTTACTTACCTTAACACCCGGATTGTATAAAAAAGATATTTGTTGCGGTGTAAAAGGCAGTTGTACTTTGAAACTGGATTTAGGTTTAAAGGATACCTCTCCAAGCACTTGCTCTATCTCCATACTGTCAACCTGATGTACGGTTTTGAACTGATGTTTAAAGCTTCCCAATTGTGAAATGGCGATCACTGAATTGGTGACTTGTTCAGCTTGAGTTTGCATGCTTAAAACGGTTAACAACATTGACGCTATTAATGAGAATAATCGATATGAGGTTGCTATCATTTGTTACTGACTCTTGTTAGGCTAACCGCGATAGTTGCCTTGTTTTGTTTTTAAGTGAACTTATCCTACAAATAATGTGTAGTTTTTACGTCAGGCATGTGTTGTAAATTCATAAGACAAATGTCCCATAAACTTTTTAACTGGTTGATTTTTATATGAAAGATAAAGCGATAGCAGTGCTTCTAGCTATAATAATGGTACTCAATTTTTTTGATGTAATTACTGATATTTCTTTAGGTGTTCCGACTTGGCATATTGTCGAAGAAAGTTTGATTGTTTTAGCTTCAGCGATTGGTTTTGTTTTTTTGGTTCGAGATATTTCAAACCGCACAAAGCGTATTAATCAGTTGAAAAGTGAATTAGATAAATCGGGCATTCAACTAAAAAATATTTCGGAAGAAATGAAGCTTGCTCGTATAAAATACAGTGAAGTCATAAATGAACAGTTTAATCAGTGGGGACTGACAAAAAGTGAACAAGAAGTTGCTATGTTGATGCTGAAGGGATTGAGTTTTAGAGAAATTAGTGGTGTAAGAGATACTAAAGAAAAAACAGTTCGTCAGCAGGCCTCTAGTATATATGTCAAAGCGGATGTAGAGGGTCGACATGAGTTTTCAGCTTGGTTTTTAGAAGACTTCATGGAGCCAGACAGTACAATAGAGTAGTCATCCTTTATCTTGCCTACTATCACTAGGAGGTTCGCTCTTTAAAGTGTATGTAAGGGTGAATACTTTAAAAAAGCATGGTCTTTACTGTAAATAAATGATGGTCAGCTATTAACACAGAGCGCACTTTCGGCACTAACGCATAATTGTCCAATTTCAAGTCAGAGTTTGCATTGATAATTTTTTACGTAAACAGTCATTGACCTAGATTTTTTAATGGTAAATTATGATATTTCAATAAATATCACACTCAACTGTTACATTATTAATTTTGGAGAAATCATGGCTCATCCGATAGTTGAACAAATCAGAAAAGCCGATAATGCAATTGTTGCCGAAGACTTCGATACACTTCTTAATATCTATACAGATGACGCCATTTTAGTTATTGAGCCTGGTAAAAATGCAAAGGGTAAAGCTGCTATACGTAAGGCTTTTGAAGCAATTTCTGTATATTTCAAAAATGGGTTGCAAGTAAAACAACAAGGTTTAGAAGTTCTTGAAACCGAAGATACTGCTTTAGTTTTAGCAAATACAGTTGTGTCAGCACCTAATTACCCAGAAGTAATTCGAAAAGCGACATATGTTTTTACCAAAAGCTCAGAGGGTGTTTGGTTGTGTTCAATCGATAATTCGTATGGTCATGAAATCATTGTAAAGTGTGAATAACAACTATGGAATCACTTTTATATCTGTAATTGTGTATGGCAAATACGATTCCATCCCCAAAATGAGCTGGCTAATTAGTTAACCGCCTTACGGCGATAGATGATTTTTTGTGTATTTTTAACCCATAACTCTAAATAGATTAATTTAGGTAACCTATTTGGAGTCATGGATAAAAGTGCAAGTCATAATCAAACAAGTCTTTGCCCATTTCGCGTTAACGCAAATACTCTAAGGGTGTCTTTGAGCGATTAGGTACAGTGTTATTCATCTAATGCTATTGGCTCTACTCCATAAAACTGATATTCCACTAACTTTATGTCATCACCAATACAAATGACTGTTTTAATATACAGTTCAGTTTTTGTGCTCCCATATTCAAGAAAATGAGCGACGAGCGCACTTTCTTTTTACTGAATCTCTTTAGCTTCAATAAAAAATTATAGTTGGCAATACATTACGTTATTTGTTAAGAATAGATTCATTAATACATGAGCGTGACATCGGCAGAAAGATGCGCGAAGCGCGCACGATAAAATTGTTATAAGCCATAGGGAAGATCGGTGTTCAAAACGTTAATAGGCAAACTCGATGTACTCAGCGTTTTTATCGCGTGGTCTCTTTTGATCGCGTTCTTTCTAGCGTTTGGTTACGGCAAGTTTTTCTCTCCACCGGAAGCTAGTGCAAGTCATTTGGTATTCATCTTCGGTGCGTTTGTTGGTGCTGTTGCTGTTCATATTGTCCTGGCATTTTTTAATCGTTGCCCTCACTGCAATAAGTGTTTAACTGTTCAGGGCTTCGTAGCACCACATCCAGCATCAAGTGGGGATTGGTCTAAAGTTGTTTGGCTGTGGTTTTCTGGCTCAATTGTTTGTATTCATTGTGGCAACAGGGTCAACACAAATGGCTTATAACAAATTGCTTAATTTCGTTCCGGCCACAAACAGCGTGGCCTCCACGGGACAGCCTACACTGCGTTTCGGCTGCCCATTAGCAAAGCGTTAGGCTTACAAGGAAGTCATGTGCAAACTCCATTATTAATTTCTATAATTGCGGTTTTTATTTCTGCTATAAGTGCAGCGGTTACTATATTTAATATATATAGAGATCGTGCAAATGTGATTTCATGGTCAGAAATTGTTTACGATATGTCGCAAGATCCAGATGACCCACCACCAGTATTGTATATAAAAATTGTAAATACAGGGTTAAGACCAATAATCCTTACATCAATTAAAAAGATAGCTAAAAATTCTAGTTGGGGTAACGCTCTTAGATATCCAGACTATGATCAACTTAATGTAAACGCTTCAGACGCAATTAGAGATCCAGAAACACGTCGTTCAGTTTTTTCTATTAAAAATACTAGTGTCGTATTAAAGGAATCTGAATATTTTGAAGTATCATATGGAATTGATGACTTTCAGCATGAGGTTCGAAGTTTTTTTAACGATGAATTACACGAAGCAACAAGTATGCAAATCGAAGATGTTTTAGGTACTAAAATTAAAATCAAAG
>CESF01106522.1_pt1 | contig 27861 bp, 28 predicted proteins | sample 356331 | NCBI WGS metagenome assembly CESF01 (sample SAMEA2621779, study PRJEB7988) | marine metagenome | biome: marine biome (ENVO:00000447); feature: surface water layer (ENVO:00002042); material: "saline water (ENVO:00002010), including plankton (ENVO:xxxxxxxx)" | depth 5 m
TTTTTTTTTAGACTTCATTACTTTTAAAATTTCATTAAATATAAAATTTGGCATATTATCATTTACATCTCTACCAGATGAAATTATTTTAGGTTTTAATCCACTTTTTATAGCTTTATATTTTAAATAATATGGATCAACACCTATACAATGTCCGCCAACTAGCCCTGGCTTAAAATCTAAAAAATTCCATTTTGTTTTTGCGGCTGAAAGTACATCTTTAGTATTAATATCAAGTTTATGAAACAATACAGATAGTTCATTAACGAAGGCAACATTTATATCCCTTTGAGTGTTTTCAATAATTTTAGCAGCTTCTGCTGTTTTTATATCTTTAGTAGCATACAATTTTTTTTTAATAATTTTTCCATATATGTGATTAAGCATCTTAAGAGCTTTATTATTTGATCCGCTGATAATTTTGGTTTGATTAATTAATTTATATTTTGATATACCCGGATCTATTCTTTCTGGCGAGTACCCTACATAAAAATCTTTATTTAATTTAAATCCAGTTTTTTTTTGTATTAATGGAATAAAAATTTCTTGGGTGCAGCCTGGATAAACAGTGGATTCATAAATAACTAGATTTCCTTTGGTTATTGATTTTGCTACAGATTTAGTGGCATTAATAATGCTTCTTAAATCTGGTGTTTTATTTTTATTTACTGGAGTTGGTACTGTTACAATAAATATATTATTTATACCTATATTTTTTTCATTACTGGTAAAGAGGATTTTAGAATTTTTTATTGTTTTTTTGTTAATTTCACCAGTTAAATCAAAGCCTTTTTTTAATTGTAAAATCCTCGAATTATCTTTATCGAAACCAATTACCTTAAAATGCTTTGATAAATATATAGCTAAGGGCAAGCCAACATAACCCAAACCAACTATACATATTTTATATTTTTTTGACATTATAATAATATTTGTACCAGTCCACAAATTTTTTAATTCCTTCTTTGAAACTAGTTGCTTTTTTTAATCTAAATAATTTTTTGATCTCTCGTGAATAAGAAAGAGATGCTGGTATATCAGTGGGTAACTGTTTTTCTAATTTAATCTTGGCTCGTATTCCTAAGTTTTTTTCCAAAATTTTAACTAAATTTAATATTTTAATTTTTTTTCCTGAAGATATGTTTATTTTTCTAAAAATTCCTTTTTTATTTTTAAGATATATTAATTTTTTTAAATTAATGATTAAATCATCAATGTAAGTAAAATCTCTATAATTGTTTCCTTTATTATAAAGTTTTAAAGGTATATTTTTCAAAATTTGATTACAAAATTTAAATATACTTAGATCGGGTCTTCCATATGGACCATATACTGTAAAAAACCTAATACCTGTTATATCTATTTTAAACTGTCTTGAATAATAGTATGCCAATATTTCATTATTTTTCTTTGTTGCCCCATATAACGAAATTGGTTTATCTGTATTTTGTTTTTCATCAAACGGTAATTTATTTAATCCATATATAGAAGATGATGATGCAAACATTAATTTGGGAATTCTATATTTTTTTACTAATTCAAGTATGAAGAAAAAACCTAATTCATTTGTATAAATATATTTTTCTGGAAATTTTAAAGAATATTCTACTCCAGCATAAGCAGCTAAATTAATTACAACATCAAATTTATGGGTTTTAAAGATTTTTTTTAAGCTATTATAATTTGAAATATCAATTTTCTTAAAAATAAATTTTTTATTTTTATTTAAAATTTTTATTCTATTTAATTTAAGTTTTTTATCATAGTAGTCATTTAAGCTATCAATACCAACTACTTCATTTTTTTCTTCTATTAGTTTTTTTGCTAAATGAAAACCTATAAATCCTGCTGCTCCTGTGATTAAAATTTTTTTCATTTTAATTTCTTAATAGAACCTAAAAAAGTATATGGAAATATTATTTTATTAATAGGTTTGTTAATTTTTTTTATTTTCTTTTTTCTCAAAATTGAAATCATATCATCAAAAAGTGGGTATCCTGCTTCAACTGAAACAACACTGCTGCCGCTCATTCTTGGATTTATCTCAATAATTTTATAATTTCCTTTTTTGTCAATCATTAGGTCACAGTCATAAAGCCAAGATAAATTAAATTTTTTGATTACATTTTTCCCAATATCTTCTAATTTTGAAATTCTTTTAACAATATGGCCTGCATTTGGTTCTGCGGGATTTAGCCTTTTCCTAGAAACAACTCTTATACTTTTTCCTTTAAAACCCAACATATCTAAATCAAAAGTTGGCTCATTTAATCTCTCAGATATCACGAGTGGAAAGAATTTTTTTTCATACATTGAAAAATATTTATCACTTAATTTTTTAATTGGTACATGAGTTTCTCTTCCAAAGTTTTTAAAAAAAACTTTTTTAATATCAGATCTAGCAACAAGCACGTTTCTTCCACCGCGTGATAACGAGGGCTTAATTACAAAATCTTTTTTATTAAATCTTTTTATCTTTCTGTTTATTTCTTTAGAGTTTTTTATAATATCAAATTCTGGAAAAGGTAAGTTTCTTTTTTTTAAAGCTTGGTAAGTTCTAATTTTGTCTGAAAAAATATTCAAGGTTTTAAAATCAACTGTCGCAATTATACAATTTGTTTTTTTAAAATAATTTTTGTTTTTTGACAAATTTAGTGCTTCTTCATCTGAGCCTGGAATTAAAAGATTAATATTAAATTTTTTAACTATTTTTTTTATGCTACTAATATATTTTTTAGAATTTCCATTGGGTGTTATAGCAAAATTATCAAGAAAATATTTGGCATTACAGTTATTACTTTGGTTTGTTCCTGTTATCTTTAAATCTTTAAATTTTCCATTTTTAATTTTATTAATTAAAAAAGGTGCTAAAGTTCCACCAACAGATGTAATTAATATATTATACATATTATTTCTTAATTTTATGAGTATCGAAGAGTATTGAATTTGTCGTATTTTTCTTATCTTCAAAAATTTTTACAATATTTTTAAATATTTTATCAACTGTTCCAAATTTATTTGTTTTAAATTTTTTTTTTAAATTAATTATTTTTTTTTTATCTAATTTATTAGATAGTTTAGTTGAAACATAGAGAATTCTAAAAACACTTACGTTAATTTTAAAAAGTTTTAATTCATTTCTAATAATTTTAGAAAATGTTTCTAATGCAGACTTTGAAGAAGCATAAGATGTAGTCCCAATTTCTTCTAAAATTGAAGCTATAGATGAAAAAAATATTATAGTTCCTTTTTTATTTTGAATCATACATCTTGAAATATGTTTTGTTATTATCATTGGAGCTAATAAGTTAATTTTTATAGTTTCTGTTATAGATGAGTCTGTTTCTAAAGAATTTAAACTACGATTAAAAATTGAGGAGTTGGAAATTAAAATATCTATTTTTTTATTCGTTTGTTTTTCAATTTTTTTAACCCACTTCTTAATTGTAGTTTCTTTACATAAATCTATTTTAGTATGAAAATAGTTTTTTTTGTGAATATTGGATTTGCTTCTAGAACACCCCCATACTTTATTTCCATTGCTCAAAAATTTTTTAGTGAGTTCATATCCAACGCCCCTACTTGTTCCCGTGATAACAATGTTAGAATTTCTAATCAAAAATAAAAATTCCTCCGCAAAGAGAGTAGCCTACACCAAAACCCATAATTAAAATTGGTTGTTTTTTAGGTAGAATATTTTTTTCCTCTAATTGAATTAATGCAATTGGAATTGTCGAAGAAACAGTATTTCCATAATCTTTAATATCATTAAAAAATAATTCATCTTTAATTTCTAATTTATTTCTTATTGTTGATAAAACTACAGTGCTAGCTTGATGAAAAATAAAATATTTAATTTCCTCTATTCTTAAGTTTGCTTTTTCAAGAACTTTTTTGGTTGCAAATGGTACTTTTTCAGATGTGAAGGTAAAAACGTTTGTTCCATGCATATATAAATTTTTTTTTCCTTTTTCGTCTTCTTTTAAACAAAGATTTTTTCCTCCAGAACCATCTGTGTAAGAAAAAGTTGAAAGTATTGATGGTAAATTTATTTTATTAATAAAAAAGGCCGATGCTGCATCACTAAAAATTGGAGCAGTTGACCTGTCACTTTTATTGATATGCTTTGTATAAGTCTCTGAACAAACAATTAAGCAATTTTTAAATTCTTTATTTTTTATTAAATTAATTGCTGTGATCATGGCATAAGGAAAACCTGAACAACCTTGTGTAATATCAAGCACAAAACATTCCTTTTTTAGGTTAAGCTTTTCATGAAGAATGCTGCCACTTGAAGGAATTGAAGATACATGAGATTGCGATACAAATATTAAACTGTCTACTTCTTCATCAATCAGTTTTAGTGCTTTTTTTGAAGCATCTATAGCAAGAGTAAGTGAGTTTTCTTCATCACTTGCTCTATAGATAGTTCGGATACCAGTTTTTTTGTAAATATCCTGAAACTTAATTTTTCCAGGAATGTCCAACTGTTTGCTAAGGTCTACTTTTATAGAACCGAATGAATAAGCTCCTTTAATCATTTTTTAATAATTTTTTTGAAATCAAAATTTTTTCAAGTTTTGTATAGGTATTCATTTCTGCTATGCCGTTAATAGATGTAATTTTATCAGGATAAATTTTTTCTAATTCCATTAAAATTGAAAGATGAGCTAAGGAGTCCCATTCAAATCCTTTTAGATCTTTAACTTCTTTATCATTAATTATCTTTATTATTAATTTTGCTAATTCTTTTTTATTCATTTTATTTTGGTTTCTTGCATATTGCTATTGACGTATTACAGATAAATTTTCCAAATTTTTCTTCAAAATTAATTAATTTTTTTGATTTTAATTTATATAAGATATCTTTAAAATTATCCATTTCTTCAGGCATAAACCAACTTTTTGACTTAGTTATTTTTACATGTAAGAATTTACGTTTTGCGTAATCAATTATTTTATCAGTATTAGAAAGACTTATTAATGGTATTTGCATGGTACCGCTTTCGTTTAAAAAATTTGGACCATCTTGAAGAATTGATAATGCTAAATCAGTACCATCATCCCCACTTTCACATGGTATATTCTTTCCAAACCAAGGTGAAATTTCAGCGACTAATCTAGAAATTGCTGAAACATCATTTATTATGTAGTCAAATTTTTTTTCTTTCCAAGGTTCGAACAAATTACCACTTCTTATATCTGCTTTAAGATTATTGCTCTTAAAGTTTTTTTTTGTATTTTTAATTGCATTTTCATCGACATCAGAACAATGCATTTCAATACCAGGAAAATTTTTCATTAATGCGATGCCAATTACTCCACTTCCACAGCCAAGGTCTAAAATACTGAAATTGTTTTTTAATTCGTCTTGCGCAGCCTCTATGCTTAATTTTGTAGTTAAATTTGGTTTAAATATGTCCTCATTTACACTTATGTGTTTTAAAACTTTTTCAAAGTTATAAAGATTTTCAACCATTTTTAATTATTTTTGCTGGATTACCAAATGCCAATTGTTTTTTTTTTACATTATTTAAAACTACTGAGCCCATTATTACTGTTGAATAATCTTCAATAGAGATATTTTCAGCAATAAGTACGTTTGCTCCTATAAACACTTCTTTTCCAATTGATGCGTTGTTTAAAACTGAAGTCCTAGATCCTAGAGTTGAAAATGAATTGATAGTGACGTTGTGTGCTAAAATATTTAAATGAGTTAAAACACAAAAGTTTTTAATTTTTGTCCCTGAGCAAATTACACTAAATGGATAAACAATATTGCCAAATCCAAACTCAACATTGTCTTCAATTTTAGCTGACGGATCAATTATATTTGGAAATTTTTCTATATTTAAAGATGTTTTATCTAGTATTTTTTTTCTTTTATTTTTATTTTCATAAGAGCCAATACCGAAAACAAAAAGAGAGTTTTTATATTTTTTTGCATTTTCCAATCCAATATTTATTGGAATACCTTTGTATTTCTTTTTATAATACTTTTTATTGTCATCCAATATTGCTTCAATTTTATAGTTTTTACTTTTTGATAAACTTTTTAGAATTGGAAACAATTCATCAGTAGTATTACCAGCTCCTAAGATCACTATATTTTTTCTTTTCATATTATTTCATTAATATTGTTTTTTTAATTCTAGCGGTTCCTCTTCCATCAACCAAAGATTTTTTATTGCTACGTAATTTAATTTTTTCCAATATTGATATTTTTTTTTTAATATTTTCTGTCAATTTATTAAAATGAATATTTTTGTTTCCAATTATTTGACTATATTTCTTTTTTTCTAAAAAAATAGAGTTTAGAGATTGTTTTTTAGAATAACTTAAAATTAGATTTGGTAGGGAGAAATAAAGATACTCCCAAATTACACTACCGCCGCTAGAAATTCCTAAATCAGAATTTTGAATTAATTTCGCTAAATTATCCAACTTATAATGTACTTTTGTTTTTTTTCTTTTTTTTGATAATCTTTTTATTTTACTAAAATCTTTGTTATTATTTCCAACCACTATTTTTAAATTATATTTAAGCAGATCCTTATGTAAAAAGGCATTAAATATTTTAAAAGTAAGTTTTGCGCTATCTGTAACACCCATAAATAAAATGATGTTATTTATTTTATTTTTTTTTTTAATTTTTTTTTTAATTTTTTTGTAAATAGGATTTAAAATGCAATATTTTGGTCCTAATAATTTTTTACAATTTGGGGGAGTTCTGTATATTTTTTTTTTATAAATTGGTAGATTTTGATTTAAAAAAAAATCACATTCGTGAGATCTATTTAGGTCATCTATAACTAAAGTTTTATTTACAAAATTTTTTATTGAAATTTCCCATTTTTTTCCCAAACTATAATTATCTACAATCATCAAATCAAATTCTTTATTTTTATTAAGAATTTCTAAAGTTTTTTGACTATCATACTTTTCATACAATAAATTTGATTTATTTTTTTTTAACTCAAAATATTTAAACTTATTTAAAGTTAAAATTCTTTTAAAATACATACTTGTTTTATCAATTATAAAATAAGTATTTCTATTTTTCAGACCTCTAGCTAAGTTCAAACATCTGTAAAAATGTCCTCCACCAGAAAGATAGCGAGTATCAACTCTGAAAACTATATTCATTTTGATTGTTTTTTTATCTACACTTTAAGATAATTTATAAATGCAAATAATTTTGGATCATATTTATTAGGAACTCTGTTATACAAAATAAACAAAGCTCCGTCCGCCATATTCCAAGACATGTGGCCTAATAACAATAAAACAAAAACATCTTTATCCATACTCATTGTCAGGCAAGGTTCTTTTGTTTTTTTAATCTCAAAAGTGTCTTCAAGTTGTTTTAATTCTGATGTCTTCAAATCAATAAGGAATTTTTTACCCCCGTTCTGATCTTTAATTTTAAATAAAATTTTCCAATCAGGTCGATAATTCTGCTTATTTTGTTCCTCAAAAAACCTACTACAAGCGTAATTTAAAAGTCTTTCTTCTGAAATAGCTTCACTTAATTTAATTTTTTCATGGTCATATTTTGCCTTTGATATTTTCTTAATAAAAGTCTCTCTTTCTTTTGATGTATGAGATTTAAATTTAACATTCGGTTTTTTTGTTTTTTTATTTAGATCGTAAGATTGGTTAATATTTAAAAGAAGAAAATTTAATGATTTATCGTTTTTAAAATAATCTGCTACATATTTAATTGATGGCGGATGAGGAGAATATTTATTTAAATAGGAATTTTTTCCTCCAATAACAAACTGATCAGCGAAAGGCATTATTAAATCTGGTTTAATTGCTTGTGCAGTTTTTTTTAGGATTTCAAACCTTTCAAATGAAATCCTTTTCGCCTCTTTAAGTTTCTCTTCATGTGATAAATTTAAATAACAATTTGGATAACCCGACACTCCAGTGTAAGGTAACAATGCTAGATCTACTTTTTTAAATTTATTCTTAATAAAATTAATAGCTTTAGTGCTCGGCAAACAGTCATTTGAATTGTACAAGACTTTATCATTGGTTTTTAGAATTATTCCCGAGTCTACTAAGTAGGAGAAGTAATTATCTTCTTCGGCTTCAACAAAAGCTACCTTTAAGTCAGAATATACTGTTTTTATTTCGTAAGGTTTAATTAAATGGATTTTTTTAAATTTAAATTTGTTGTAATCCAAAAATTTTTTTACAAAATTTGGACGTCTGTCCATAATTATTACCTCAGCGTTTTTGTCTAAGTGTTTTATAGTTCCGGGAGAACAATGATCTTCATGAATATGTGAAATAATTATATAGTCTAGTTTACCTATGTTTGTAGGTGAAATTTTTGATGGCGGCCATCTGTACCAAGCACCGTATACTATTCCGTCATCTAACCATGGGTCGAACATAATTTTTTTCTTTTTGTGTTCTACGATTATCGTCGATGCTCCTAAATGTGTAATTTTCATTCTCTTTTATTTTTATTTAATTGATCTAATTATTCTAAATGCTTCTGCAAATTTAATACCCACAGTACTTCCTCTAAATTTGCCCATAGATATCACGTTATCTAAGGACCTTGGGTGTGGAAATTGTCTCATCTCACCACTATAAGCTCTTAAAGCTTTTAATTTAGTTTTTACATACTTTGATATATCTTCATAGTGGTTTGGTTTAAAACTCTTATTTAAATCAAAGCTCCATTCAGTGCTTGAAGGAGTTTCGAAACTTAAGATTTTTTTTACTGGTGAATTAGGAAGTGGCCTTGCTGCAGTTATCGTAGCACGTGCTGTAATTTGATGATCGATGTTTAAGTCACCTATATGATGCGTCAAAATAGTTGATGGTTTAGTTTTTAAAATAATTTCCTCAATTTTCTTAACGATATTTAAAAAATCTACACTATACATCCTATTGTCAGGATAGGACAAAATTTTACAAGACTTAAATCCTAAAATTTTTGATGATTTAACTGTAGAACTATGAAGTTTTTTTATTTTTTTAATATCTTTTGACTTTTTAATATTATTAGAACGAGATGTAATTCCTTCAGCTAATATTACGCCATAAACTTTATAACCTTTTGATGAATATTTAGCTATATATCCTCCACAACCTAAAACTTCATCATCTGGATGTGCTGCAATAACAAGTATATTTTTATTCATTAGTTTAACCTTTTAAATTCCTTTATGCTTACTTTAGTTTGAAGATATTTTCTAACATCAAAACCTTCTTCACAATTTTTTATTAATTTAAATGTTTTATTTAGCGTTTCAAAATATTTTTTCAAGGTTTTATCATCATGTTTGATGGAACAATAGACGGAGTTAGAAGCTAATATATTGTTTTTAAACATTTCTTGTGTAATTAACGTTTTATAAGACTGATTGTTTTCACTCTCAAATACAAAATTTGTTAAAGACGGTATTCCATTAATCTTTATTTTTAATTTATTTAACTCAGCTATTTGACTCCATTTTTTTTGAATTTTCTTACCGATACTGGCTGTTTTTAGCCAAGTCTTATGTTTTTCCATATATTCTATTGTCTTTAAAGCTGCTGTCGGTCCAATTCTTTCAGTCCAAAAAGTGCTACTTATGAAACTTCTTTGTGAAGACTCCATAATATTTTTTTTACCAACAATTGCAGTAATTGCATATCCATTACCTAGAGCTTTTCCAAAAATAACAATATCAGGAATTACTCCTGTTGATTTGTGGAGACCCCCTAGAGACTGTCTAAATCCAGTGGTACACTCGTCAAAAATTAATACTATTTTGTTCTTCGTGGCTAAATTTCTTACAAACTTTAAAAATTTTTTATCAGGTTTTGTATTTCTACAAACTTCCATTTTTATAACTCCAATATTTTTTTCTTTAACAATTTTTTCTATTTTACTATAATTGCCATATTCAAATGGAAATGAAGTTTTTTTAAGCTTTTTTGGAACTCCTTCAATTTCTAAACCTTTTATTAAGTGTGTCTCTAAATTTTTACCATTGTTATTGTTTAGGTTTGCTGAAAGATACCAATCGTGCCAACCATGATATCCGCAAATTGCTACATTATCTCTTCCTGAAGCAGCTCGAGCAATTCTAATTGCAACCGAGTTTGCTTCACCGCCCGTTCTAGCAAATTTAACCATATCAAATTCTGGGTGAAGCTCTATCAACTTTTCTGCGAGTAATATTTCTTCTTTGCAATTTAAAGATGACATGTTTCCGTTTTTAACTGCTGATTTGACTGCGGCATCTACTTCTGAATTACCGTATCCAAGAACATTTGTTCCGACGCCCATAAGTGAAATATCTAAAAATGTATTTCCATCATAATCTTTTATTTTACAGCCTTTTGCGGATTTAAAATATGTTGGCCAATAATTTGGTAAATATCTCTCAGGATTTTTAGAAATTAACATATTTCCTCCTGGTATAACTTTTTTAGCTTTTTTCCAAAGTTCTTGCCCTTCTTTAGTTTTGTTTAAAAAATTAATATTATTCTTCAAATCTTCTTTAAATAATTGTTTGTATTTATTTGTTTTAAAAATATCATTAATAGTGAAGTAAATATTAGACCTAAAACTTTTAAATACTCGCCTGATTTTTGAAAGATCATCTTTTTTATCTAATGATACTTTTATAAAACCAAAATCTTTGAAGTATTTTAGACTCTCTATCTTAAAATAGTATGGGTTTTTTCTAATATATGACGTTACATGTTCTAAATCGTATTTGTTTTTAGCTTTTTTTTTTATTTTACTCAATGTTTGAAGAGAAAATATCTCTACATCAAATCCGTCTGGAAATGATTTAGGAAGAGTATAAAGATAGTCTAGTTTTTTTTTGTGAAAAAGACGTAACATTTTGTCTATTAGTTGAGAGTCAACAAGTGGGCAATCACCTGTAATTCTAACAATTATGGATGCTTTAAATTTGGTGGCAGTTCTGAAATATCTATCAAGGACATTACTCTCACTTCCTCTAAATATATTTACATTTAGTTTTTTTAAATGTTGAAAGAGTTTATTATTTTTAAAATTTGATGGAATAGTAAACGCTATATCATTAATTAATTTTGATTTTTTTAACCTCTTATAAACAAGTTGTGTCACTGTATTTTTTCCAATTTTGCTTAGGACTTTATTTGGAAATCTTGTAGATGTAGTTCTGGATTGAACTATTGCTATAATTTTTTTGGCCATAAATTTGGGTTTATCAGTTTTTCATTTTTTGACGAGATATGTTTGGGTATTGATATTTTTTGCATCTTTAAATTGAAAATTTCCTCTAATTGTTTAGTCTTATTCACTCCTATTACGATCTTATCAATTCCTTTTGTATTATAAATATAATTAAGACAAGCAGAGAGTTTTGAAGATTTAGATTTATTAACCCATTTCTCCCAATTATTAAAAATATTATTCCATTTTTTGAAATACATAGGCATATCTTTTTTTGACATTAATAATAATCCCTGTAAAAAAACTGATCTTACATGTACTTCAATAGAATTTTTCTTTAAAAAATTTAGATTATTTTTTTCAATCAATCTTCTGTCTAAAATATTATAAGGACATTGGATTATATCTGGTTTAACTTTATTGCAAATTTTTTTTAGATTTGAAAAAGAATAAATAGAGTACCCGTATTTTTTAATTAGTCCTTTTTTTTTGGCTTCTTTTAGAGACTCAAAAATCTTTATTCCTTTTTTTGAAAGCATTAAATCTACATTATTAATAAGTACAGCATATATACTTTTATTTTTTAAATTTTTCTTTGACTGATTTAATTGTTTAAATATTTTTTCTTTAATATTCTCGATTTTGTTTAAGCACAATTTTTTTGCAGAAATTTTAGTTATAATTTTTGTTTTTTTTTTACTTTTACTGCCTAAAATTTTTTCTGCTTTTCCATAATTTGTAGAGGTATCAATATAATATATTTTTTTTTTATCTAATAATGATAAAATCTTTTTTACCTCTTTAGTTTTAGTTTTGCCTGAGGTATTTGAAATGCCATACCTGCTACCAAATTGTGCTGTCCCTATAATAAATTTTTTCAACATAATGTAGATGTTTTTTTTAAAAAAAAGATTTTATTTTTCTACAAATCTGAAGAATTTTTTTAATTGGTATACCGTAGTAAACTGGAAGACTTAACGAACACTCGCCATATTTTTCAGCAACTGGGAACTGTTTTTTTTTAAATCCTTTTTTTTTAAAAAAAGGATTTATATGCATGGGCATATAATGAAGATTAACAAAGAAATTTGCACTTCTTAATTTGTTAAAGATTTTTTTATAATTAAACTTACTTTTTTTTAAGTTAAATTGAACGATTAATAAATGATAAGTGCTCAAATTCCCTTTAGAAATATCTTGAAATTTCAAGGGGAGGTCTTTTAATAATCTTTTATAAATATTTGCTATCTTATTTCTTTCAGAAATAAATTTTTTGAGCCTACTTAATTGACTTATACCAAGGGCAGCACAAACATCACTCATTCTATAATTATATCCTCTTTCTTGTTGTTCATAGTACCAAGGGCAATTTTTCATTTTCTTATTTTTAAAATTCTTATGATTCTTTGTAATTCCATTAGATAAGTATAATTTCATTTTTTCGGACAATTTTTTGTCGTTAGTAAGTGCGGCACCTCCTTCAATAGTTGTAATTACTTTTACTGGATGAAAACTAAAAGTAGTAATATGTGACCATTTACAACTTCCAACAGGTTCATTCAAATGTTTTGCACCAATTGAATGTGATGCATCCTCTATAATTTTAAATTTATATTTTTTAGATAAAAGCCAAAGTTTTTTTTGCTCAGTTGGTAACCCTCCAAGATGAACGGGGATTAAAATTTTTGGTAATTTTTTTTTCTTTTTTGCTATAATTAATTTTTTTTCAAGTTCTGTGACGGATATATTAAAATTTTCTTTATCTATATCTACAAAGTCAATTTTCCCACCACAATTTAAAACACAATTTGCTGTTGCTACAAATGTATTTGGAACTGTCCAAACTATATCATTTTTTTTTACATTAAGAGCCAAGCAAGCTAGATGGAGTGCGCTTGATCCATTATTACAAGCTGTTGCATATTTAGCCTTAGTAATTTCACAAATCTTTTTTTCGAATTTCTCTACTGTTGGTCCTTGTGTTAAAAAATTAGATTTTAAAATTTTTAAAACAGCAGATATATCTTTTTTATTTAAATTTTGTTTACTATATGGAATCATATTTTATTAAAACTTTTTTTGATTGGCTATAAATTTTGACCATTTATAAAGCCAATTTTTTTCAACGTTAAAAAAATTTTTTAAATATAGCTTTCTTATTTCTTGAATTTTTTTACTGTGCCACCAGTTATAAATTTCACCCCAATGTTTCACAATATATTTTTCAGCATCTTTGAAATCTTCAAAAGCCATTTTATTTTTTTTAAAAAGCTCAAACATTTTAAGACTTTTTTTTTTGAAAAACCAAAATTTTTTATTACATACCAATATTGTAGGAACATTGAGATACATAGACTCTGAAAAAGCTGTTTGAGGATAGTTAACTATCATTAATTTTGACGACTTCGCAAATTCATAAAAGTTTTGGTCTGTGTGTTCATTGAATTTATTTTTTCCAAATTTTTCTATAAATATTTCTTTAATATTTAGTGTATAAGGCTTTTTAGATCTTAAAATTGTATTTTTTTTAATTTTCTGGGGCAAACAATCTATAAATTTTATAATTTCTTCAATTTGTTTGATTCCTTCCTGTGCTTTTGCTGACGGAGTATGTTTGTTAGAGTATTTAACACCCTCTAAAAAGGTAATATTTAATCTATTGTTTTTTTTTGTTTCTATTTCTTTTTTATTAGTTGTAGAGATTGTTGGGCTTAGCATAAAAGATTTTTGATTTTTCAATTGTTTGATATTGGCATCATAACGAATGTGCCTAGCAAATTTATTTATGTAATTAGGAATATGAGTATATTCCCCAACAAGTCCCCCTCCATGATCACAAATAAAATACTTAGATCTTTTTTTTACCAGTTCTGCCATACAAATTTTAAATTGATCGTTATATTGCCAGCTTCTCATCGAAAAAATAACTTTTTTTTTATTAGCTAAAACTAACATTTTTTTTCTAATTCTTGAAAAGTTTTCAATGTAAGACGTAGGTAAGTCATTAATTAAACTTTCATTTAAAAAGTTAAAAAATTTATCTTTAGATTTAGAATTCCTTTCAAATACTTTTAATTTTTTTTCTCTATTTTTAAAATCTAAATCCTCTATTAAGTCTATATCTTTAAATAAATTGCTATAAAGAGATGGAACCAATAAATTTTTTATTAAAATTTTTAAAAACTCTTTTTTCGGGAAGCTAAAAGACTCAAAAATAATTTTATTAAATTTAAATGCAAATTTCGAAATTATAAATTCATAAATCAAAATAAGATAATAAAAAATATTTTTTTTTTTACTATAAGGATGGCCATATTTATCTTCTAAATTTTTTATTTTAGAATTTCGATAATTTTTTTTTATCAAATTAATTTTTTTAGGTTTGAGATATTTTATTATTCTTAAAAAAATTAAGTGATTCCACTCGTCGGTGAAAGTATTATTAATAAAATCATTGTGATTTTTAGGTATTAAATAGTTTTCTTTTATTTCTAATTGGTATGTATAATAAACTTTACTTCTATTTGATTTTAAAAATATTCTAATGGTTTCCCACCTGTCATAAATTGAGGATACATAATGGAAAACCCACGGATAGATTATTAGTCCCCAATAGTTATTGTTTTCTTTTAAATTGTGAATCTTATTTAGTTTTTTTGATAGAATCTTAATAATTTTTTCTGTAGTTTTTTTAATATAAAAAGCGTCTTTTTTAAATTTCTTTTTATCCGCCCAGTGATAATTTATAATATTATTTTTCTTTTTACTCTCTTTTTTGTCAACAAGACACCAGTGACCAAGTAGAATATTTTTTTCCGATTTATTGTAACCCTTTTTTATAGGAGTTGTTACTAAAAAATTTTTCATAATATTTTAGTAAAAAAGTTTTTTATTTAAGATTTCGTCTGTTTTAATTTTTTTTTTTAAAACTTTGCCAATAATTGTTTTATAATTTTTTGGTTTTATCTTTTGAGTTTTTTTTAAAGATCTTTTAAAAGCTATATCTTTAAGTAAGATTTTTTTGCCTTTAGAAATGCTATGTTTGGCAACTATGTATCTATGAGTTTTATATCTTTTTTTTTGTTCTGCTAAATTTGGGGCTATAGTTTTAGTTCCTAAAATATCTAAAATCCTTTTTATCTTTTTTGACATAATTAAGAAATCTTTTGGCATCATAGAAATTTTGTGGTCTGCGTTTGTGAGTTTGTTATCTAAAGTAAAATGTTTTTCTATTATAGTAGCGCCTAAGCTAACTGCTCCACATATTGTCAAATCATCTATTGTGTGATCGGAGTATCCGATTGGAATTTTTAGCTTATTTCTTAAAGTTGGTATTGAGTTTAAGTTTATAGTTTTATCAGGTGCGGGATATAAAGAGGTGCATTTTAAAATAGCTAATCCTTTGTTGCTATATTTTTTTGCTGCTTTTACACTTTCTATAATTTCATTTTCATATGCCATGCCTGTAGAAATTATCATTGGAATTTTAAACTTTGAAACCTGCTCTATTAAAGGGATATTAGTTGATAATCCTGAGGAAATTTTTATTAGTTTAACTCCTATCTGTTTTAATCTATCTAAACTTTTAAAATCACCTGGAGTTGAAAAAAAAACCAAACCTAATTTTTCAGTCATTTCTTTCAATTTATATAATTCTTCGTCGTTAAAATTTTTATTTAAAAATTCTTTATAAGAAGGGGTGTTTATTAAATAACTTTCACTAGGGTCAATGGTTTGAAGCTTAATCGCATTTGCTCCTGATTTTGCAGCAGCTAAAATCATTTTTTTACAAAGATTAAATTTGCCATTATGATTTATTCCTATCTCTGCTACCAAAAAAACAGTTTTGGGCCTACCTATTATAAAATTTCCAACTCTGAAAGTTTTTATTTTCATTTATTGCTCAAATTTTTATGGTTATTGCTAGTATAATGTCTTGTTTATTTTATTGATTTGCTCAATAGATAAAAAATCTTTGTTAGAACCTGAACTATACTCAAAGTCTGAGGGTACTTTTTTTCCTTTTTCACCGGAATTATCCGTTAAAAAATCTTTTTTTTTATCATCAGCATTAGGAGATGGAATAATTTTATAATGATTTTTAAATTCTAGTGTTAAATGATGGTACTCATTAGGGCACATTAATTCATGAATTTTTTCACCAGGTCTAATGCCAACAATTTTAGTTTTTAAATTTGGAGCCATGGCTTTGGCCAGGTCAACAATTTTGACCGATGGAATTTTAGGTACAAATATTTCTCCTCCAATCATTCTTTCAAAAGACATTAAAACAAAGTCAACGGCCTGATCTAGTGTAATCCAAAATCTTGTCATATCTTTATGCGTAATGGGTAAATAATCTTTTTTTTTATCTATTAATTCTTTAAAATAAGGGACAACAGAGCCTCTTGAGCCAGCAACATTACCATATCTTACCACTGAGAAGATGGTTTTTTGAGAACCTACAATGTTATTCGCAGCTGTAAAAATTTTATCAGAGGCCAACTTTGTTGCACCATACAAATTTATCGGGTTAGCAGCTTTGTCTGTAGATAAAGCAATAATTTTTTTTACTTTTTGATTTATTGAAGCTTGAATTATATTTTCTGCACCATAAATATTTGTTTTTACAAATTCCATTGGGTTGTATTCTGCCGCAGGAACTTGTTTAAGAGCTGCGGCATGTATAACGTAGTCAACGCCATTCATTGCCATTTTTAACCTATCCAAATCTCTTACATCTCCTAAAAAAAATCTAAAAAAAGGATATTTGCTTGCAGGAAATTGTTCTTGCATTATAAATTGCTTATATTCGTCCCTCGAATAAATTATAATTTTTTTAGGCTTGTAACTTTCAATTAACTTTTTAACAAACTGATTTCCAAAAGAACCTGTTCCACCTGAAATAAATATCGACTTGTTATTAAACATAATTATTATTTAGCCAACGCTCCGCACTTTGACACTTTTGCTTATAGAGGTCAACTTCATAGGTTAATTTTTAGACTAACTGGAAATTATAGTTATTCTCAATATTTATTTTAGTAGTAACTTTGCCAATTAGTATTCTAAAATTCTTTTTATTTTTTTCTAATAACTTAAATATTAAATTCGCAAATGGGCCTGAAGTAAATTTATAATATCTATTTTTCACTATATCTACAAACATGCTTTGTTTAATGTGGCCGTCGTTATCTTCCATGTCTTTGCAAAGATTAATAAAATCAATTATTTCTTTTTGTGATGTAGAACAGTCTCCAACTAAAGACTTTAACCCCCTGGTATTGATAATATTATTTAAATTATGTGAACTATTAAAATTTGAACTAAAACAAAATATATAATTATTTAACAAGGGTCTACTTTTGTTGATCAATTTATTATTTTTGTAAGATGAAATTTTCACTTTGGGTTGGTAAAAGGTAACATTATCGGAAAGTTTGTTTCTTAAATTTTTAAGCAAAATATTAAGCTCATTCTTTTTGTATGTTAATATTGTCCACATAAATTATTTAATATCTTTTTTGAGGTCTTCATATTCTTTAAGCTTAATCTTCATAAAATTTATAGTTAGTCTAGTTTTGGCAGTGATACCTTTAGGGGTTAATAAATATACGTAGTTAATTTTGTTTTTATTTTTTTTAAAATTTGAAATCTTTATTAATCCTTTTTTCCTTAATTCTTTAAGACAGTAATTTATTTTGCCTAAGCTAATGCCTAGTTTATCAGATAGTTCTCTCTGAGTTATGCTTGGTTTTTTATCAATTTTTCTTAAGACGTTAAAATTATCTGTCTCGTTTTCAAAATTTTTCATATTAATTTGTTCAATTCTTGAACATAATAGTGTTCAAATTATGAACGGTCAACTAAATTTTATTTATTTCTTGAAATTTTTACAAAATAAGTATCTATTCGTATTATGAAAAATAAACAAAATAAGGAAGTTTTGTTAAAAAAAATTTTGAAGAAAGTTAAGCCAGATTTAAAAGTTAAAAATTCAAAAAATGTAAGTTTTGTAAATGATGGTGACTTGGATTCTTTTAATATAATTCAAATAATTCTTGAAATAGAAAAAATAAACAAAAAAAAAATTAACCCTAATAAAATTGGAAGAAATACATTTAAAAACTTTAAATCTATTTTATCTTTAATTGATTAAACTAAATTAATTTTATGAAAAAAAGTGTTCTGTTAATAGATTCACCAACATACCCAAGTAATTTCGATAAATATTTAAGTAAAATCTCAAATGGAAATATAATTTTAGTTAAAGAAGATAAAAATGAAATTATTAAAAAACTAAAAATAGCAAATGCATTGATTAATTGTCCTAGAAGATTTTTTGACAATGATATATTAAAAAATGGAAAAAAATTAGAGTGGGTTCATAGTGGTGGTGCTGGGATAGAAGAGTATCTTTTTAAGGAATTTGTATCTTCGAATATTAAATTTACTAATGGTAGAATAATGCAAGGACCCGAAATAGCTGATCATGCAATAGGATTAATTTTATCTATTTCTAGAAATATTTATCTTTTTGCCAGAAAAGAGAAAGGTAAATTTAAAAGACCTATTGAACTAAAAAACAAAGTTTGTGGAATAGTAGGTTTAGGTGGAATAGGATTGTTAGTTGCAGAAAGGTTAAAAACTTTTGGAATGAAAGTAGTAGGTTTTTCAGAAGAAATAGTTCCAATGATATCTTTTATTGATGAGTCCTACAGAGGCAATGAGTTAAAAGATAAAATTTCACAAATGGACGTTGTAGTTTGTACTGCCCCCTTAACAAAAAATACAAATAAAATATTTAATAAGAGTTTACTTTCCAAAATGAAAAATCAAAGTATATTAGTTAATGTTTCTCGTGGATTGTTGATTGACCCTACTGCACTTTTAGACCCGAAAATTAACTCAAAGTTTTTAGGTATTGGTTTAGATGTCACTGACCCTGATCCGCTTCCAGATAATCACAAACTAAGACAAATAAAAAATATTATCATAACAAATCACACTTCTGGGCTTTCTGATAATAATAGACTTAGATCAAAGAACTTAATGATCGAGAATATAAAAAGATTTTGTAACAATATGCATTTGTTAAACATTGTTGATAAGAAAAAAGGTTACTAAATTTATAATGAAAACTTCTATCGTACAAAGACAAGCAGTTAAAGTTTACAACAAAGCTGCTAAATTAAGTCCCCTAAAGCTTTATCCTTCTTTAGAATTAGTCAGATTAGAAAAAATTTTTTTTAAAGGAAAAAAAGGAAATCTACTTGAAATTGGTTTTGGAAGCGGTTGTAACACTATTCATATGCTAAAATGTGGCTATAAAGTTTATGGTGTTGATGTAGCTACCAATGCAAGAGTTAGAACTTCAAAAAGAATTAGTAAAATTAAGGGAATTAAAAAACCTATTCTTAAAATTATATCGCCAAAAAGCCAGGTTCTACCCTTTAAAAACAATACTTTTGATTATGTGGTTGCAATGAGTGTTTTATCTTTGCTTGGAACTCAAAAAAATATTGAAAATCTTTTAAGGGAAATTCGAAGAGTAGTAAAACCTCAAGGTAAAATCATTGTTGATATAAATGATCAAAAATCAGAATTTGCAGCAGGTAAAAAAATGATTAAAAAAAATACTTTTTTAAATAAAGCTTATAATCAACAATTTAATACAATTTGTCTCAAAAATATCAAAGAATTTGAAAAATTAATTGCTCCTTATTTTACAGTAATTGATAAAGGTTTTTCAGCATTTAGTCTTTTTGGGAGAGAGATCAAAGAATTTATTATATCTTGTAAAAATAACAAGATTTAAGATTTACGTTTATGGAATTTTTTTTTAAATGTTTCAAAAAAAATAAGAATAAAAAACTTTTTGTTACTGACGACGGTAAGTCAATTACTTATGCAAAATTTTATAATAGATCTTTAATTTTAGCCTCATACCTATTTTTCAAAATGGGTTCACTTAAAAACAAAAGAATCCTTGTGAATATGAGTAGAAGCTATAATTATTTTATTGTTATTTCTGCTTTAATCAAACATGGGGCAATAATAATTCCAATTTCTAACAAGTTAAGCCTACTAGAAATCAATTACATTAAAAAAAAATACAAGCCATTTGCGGAAATAAATAATGACTATTTGAGTAAAAAAAACTCTTCTTTCGTAAAAAAAATTAATAATGATAATTATGCAAAAATAATTTTTTTTACTTCTGGAACAACTGGAAAACCTAAAGGTATACAGCATAAAATTTCAAAATTATTTTTGAGTGCTGTTCAGTTTTCAAAGCTTTCATCTTACAATAAGAAAGATACTATTCTTCATAATTGGCCTCATTACTATATGGCAGGTTTTTTTAATATGTTTTTATGCGCCATTGTTTCTAGTTCTACTATTCATTTTAGTGAAGAGATTGGAGTAAACACTTATTTAAAATATTGGAGATTTTTAATTAAAAATAAAATAACGAAAGCTTATTTAAGCCCAACTATGGCTCAAGCTTTAATAAGCTATTCAAGCTATAATAAATTACCAAAAAATACAAAAGTTAATGTCGATATTTTTTCAACAGGTGCATATTTATACGATAACATTCATAAAAATTTTCAAAACACTTTCGGCATAAAATTAAATAATTGTTATGGCATAACAGAAGTTGGTGCTTCGATAGCATTGTCAAATAAAAATGAAAGCAATTTTATTGGCAATTTATCTAAAGGAGTATTTATCAAATTATCAAAAAAAAAAGAAATTATGGTGAAAAGCAAATTTTTTTTCGAAGGATATATAAATGACAAAGGTCTATTGAAAAGATTTAAAAAAAGATACTTTAATACTGGTGACCTAGGTAAAAAAATAGAGAGAGATAAATATTATATAATAGGAAGAAATAAAGAAATCATCAAAAAAGGTGGTGAACAAGTTTCACTTTTAAAAATTGAAGATGCGGCACTTGGATTTCAAAAAGTTGAAGATGTGATTGCAAAAGGAGTTAAGTCAGAATTTTGGGGAGAAGAAATTGAGTTAGACGTTATTTTTAAAAAAAGAAAAAAAATTGAAATTAATAATGATGGTAAACGAAATAGAATTTTACTTGGTCAACTTACAAGTTATCTTTCTCATAAACTTTCAAAAATAGAAATGCCTAAAAATATAAGAATTGTTAAATCTATACCAAAAACTTCTATAGGAAAGAATTATAGGCAGGTGTTTTAATATACTTATGAATAAAAAAATTTTATCAAAAATTACCTATAAATTAAAACTTGCTTCAGAAGTAGATAAAATTAATATTAAAGACAATAAAAAAAAACTAATTTTAATAAAAAGTATTCTCGAAAAAAACAAATATCTAATTATCAAAAGCATAATCAAAGATGTGGGTAAACCAAGAAAAGATGCTGAGAACGAATTCAAAGCAAGCATTGAAATTTGGAATTATGTGATAAAGAATATCAAATTTATCAGAAAGAATAGAAAATTTAATTTTAGCAAAAAAGATGAGGGGGAAGTAGCTTATAGACCTCTAGGTTTAGTGGCTTTTATTACACCTTGGAATTATCCATTATTAACTCTTTCTGAGCGTCTTCCCTTTTGCATAGCAACAGGTTCAACTGCTATAATAAAACAAAGTGAATACTCACAAAAATTTAAGAATGTTTTGTTTAAAATATTTAATAAAAAAAGATTTTCAACTATTTTTCATATCTTAAAAAACACTAATCACAAAATAGGTAGCCTCTTATGCTCAGACGAAAATATTTCTGCAATAAGTTTTGTTGGTTCTACAGAAACGGGAAAAAAAATATTAAATCAAACTTCCTCTACATTAAAAAAAACTTATTTAGAATTAGGAGGAAAAAACTCAGCAATTGTGTGTGAGAGTGCAAATTTAAAATTAGCTGTTAATGAAATTATTAATGGAATTTTTGAAAATGGCGGTCAAGCTTGTGTTGGCATTTCACGGTTAATTGTGCATAAAAAGATATACAAAAAGTTCATAAAAGATTTAATTCTTGATATCAAAAAAAAGCACAAAGAAGATCAATTGATTTTTCAAGTACCTGCAAATAAAATTCAAAAAAGAAAAATTGAAAAACAAATTAATTTTATAAAAAAAAAATATAAAGATAAAATTTTGATGACTTTTAATTTAGGTTCAAATAAGTTTACTCCTATATTTTTATATCTCAATAATACTGATAATTATTTCATAAATACCGAATTTTTCTTCCCAATTATAACTATTGAAACTTTTCAGGATATAAAAGAAGCAATTAGTAAAAACAATATATCAAAATTTGGATTGGCTGCTTACACCTTCACTAAAAACAAAAAAGAAAAGAGGATGTTATCCCTTAAACTAAATTCAGGTAGAATATGGCATAATTCAGCATTAATATGGAACCCATCTTTGCCAGTTGGTGGTTTTGGCTTATCTGGACAAGATAGGGATATGGGTATAAAAGGTTTTGATAATTATTTAACAAGTAAAAGTATTTACAACAAAAAAATTTATGGTTAAACAAAGAGCGTTATCTTTAGTTGATAAACTTAAACAAAATGAAGTTCAGGAGAGAATTAAATCTTTGTTTATTAAGAAAGATCAAGTTGGTCCTTGGGTTGTTGAGTTAGATCCTACAACTGCTTGTAATCTAGCATGTCATGACTGTATTAGCGCCAATCTTTTAAATCAAGGAGGAATAGATCCTTCAAGACTTTTAAAATTAGCTGATGAATTTAAAGAAGTTGGTGTAAAAGCTGTTGTGTTAATTGGCGGCGGTGAACCTATGGCACACAAAGAGTTTGGCAATTTAGTAGATGCTTTTAGTAAAAAAAATATACATACTGGAATAACAACTAATGGGACATTGATGAAGAAACATATGCAAGTTTGTGCAGAAAATGTTTCATGGCTTAGAGTATCAGTTGATGCTGGATCTGAAGATGTTTTTCAAGAATTTAGACCTCATGCAAGCGGTAAATCTCAGTTTAATTTAGTCATAGATAACATGAAAGAGTTTGCTAAAAAAAAGAAAGGCATTTTAGGTTATTCCTTCCTTCTTTTATCAAAATTCAAAAAAGATGGAAGTTTTGAAAGCACTAACGCTGTAGATATAGAAAAAGCAGGTGTGCTAGCTAAAGAAATTGGTTGTGATTATTTTGAGGTTAAGCCAGCGTTCGATATAATGCATTATCTTCAAAATCAAGACTCCAGAGTTACGGATATAACTAATAAGCAGTTAGAGAATATAAACAAATTAAATAGTGATACTTTTCAAGTTATAGCGCCATATACTTTGGATGAGGCTTTAAGAGGCGATAATGTGCAGCCTAAAAATTATGATAAATGTCTCGTTGCAAATATGAGAACCGTGGTGAGTCCAAGCGGTGTATACGTATGTCCCTACCACAGAGGAAATTTAAATATGAGAATTGGGGACATCGGAAAAGAAAGTTTCAAAGAGATGTGGTTTGGTCAAAAAAGAAATGAAGTAATGAAAAAATTGGATCCTAGGAAACACTGCGGCTTTCATTGTATTAGGGATAATTCAAACAAATATCTACAAAAGATAATTGATGGTCAAGAGTCTATTAAAGACAATGAAGACAGTTATGATAGATTTATTTAAATATTTTTTTGTATTTTTTTAAGCCTTTTAACATTAGGAATTTTTTTTAATAAATAAAATTGGTCTTTACTTAATAATTTAGTCAGCAAAGAAACATATTTTGAGGCCCGAATAGAATAAATTTTTCCGTTACCTAAATCAGCAGATTTTAACAATTTTCTTCTATTAATTTCTTTACTAAAATTGGAATAATCAAATTCTATAGTTAGTCCTAAATATCTTACATAGCTTGAAAAAAGTTTTTTTATTTTCTTTCTATTCTTAATATAGGTTAATTCATTTAGTTTGCTATATTTATAAGAAATCCCTGCTTTCATCTCGGCTAAATGTAAAAAAGGATTTAACCAAGGGTCCATCCCAAGGTTTAATATTTTTCCTCCAAGATCTAAAAAATTTTGATAAGGCGATCCTTCGCCATAATTGTTAGTTGAATTATTTGAACAAATATTACGCTTTTGCTTTCCAATTGCGCAAACTGAAAAAACTGGATGAAGACTTCTTAGTGAATTTTTTTTTTTCCTCACATACTCAGAAAAAGCTCCACTACTAGATGGAGTTTTTTCGTATTCAAATATTTTGTTTTGTCTTAAAATTTGAAATGTATAAGTATTTATTACTAACGTTCCTCCTGGACCAATGATATCTGATATTACCTTAAAAAATACTTCTATATATTCATTTTTACTTTTAGCACCATCTAATTTACCTAATTTGTAGATTTCAGGGCAAATATAAACCATATCATTTTTAGAGATACCAATTTTTTTTAAAGCTTTATGTATGTCATTAATGTTATATAACTTCATAATTTGAATTCTTTTAAAATTTAGTGATTTTTTATAAATTAACAACATTTAATTAATAAAATATTATGTTTAAAAAAAATAAATTATCTATAACCTCAATAATTAAAGATCGAAAATCCGTTAGAGGATTTTTAAATAAAAAAGTACCTGCCAATAAAATAAAAAAGATTTTTGAGCTAGCTCAGTATGCTCCTTCAAATTGTAATATTCAGCCTTGGTTTTCATTTGTTAGCTCTGGAAGGTCTAAAAATATTTTAAGTAAAAAATTTCTGAATGCGCATAAAAAGAGGATTAAACCAAATCCAGATTATAAATATCCATCAAATTTTAAATTTGACCTAACTTATCTTAGTCGACAAGTTGGATCTGCAAAGGCTCTTTATGATAGCATGAAAATTAAAAGAGAAGATAAAAAAAGAAGAGAAGAAGCATTTTTAATGAATTATAAGTTTTATAACGCTCCTCATGTTTGTTTTATAGGAATGAGAAAAGATTTTGGAGCGTCTATCGCAATTGATGTTGGTATATATGTCCAAACTTTAATGCTAGCTATGAAAGCTTTTGGAGTTTCAAGTTGCGCTCAAGCTACATTAAGAGACTACCCAGATATTGTAAGAAAAGAATTAAGTATACCAAAAAATATAAATATATTACTTGGTGTTTCTTTTGGATACATAGATAATAAAGTTATGGCTAACAAAACATTAGTTGGAAGATCTAGCCTAAACGAAAATGTGAAATTCATGAATTAAAATGAATAAAAAAAATAATCCTTTTTTTAAAAAAGATAAGAAATTTAAAAATGTTAAAATTGGTCAAAAATTTACTTATAAAAAAATAGTTTCAAGTTCAATGATACAAAGTTATGCGTCACTAATAGGCGATAAAAATCCACTTCACTATAAGTCAAAAAGAAAAAGTAATTCTGTAATTTATGCTCATGGAATGTTAATTGGCTCCCTTGTTTCAACTTTGTTGGGCTCCCACTTTCCAATCAAAAACAATCTATTACTTTCTATTAATTTAAATTTTAAAAAACCAGTTTTGCCAAATCAAAAAGTTAAGGTGGTAGCTGCCATAGCAGGTAAGTCTGACTATAAAAATATAATAATGTTAAAAATTAATATTTACCAAGTTAAAAAATTATTAATAGTTGGAGAAGCAATTATTAAAGTAAATTCAAACTAATTTTTTTCCATTAATAATATTTAGTTCATTAAAGGTATTTATTAAAGAATATGCGGTCCATAAATTTGCGGGATGTGTATCTTTATTTAATAGAACTTCTTTAATATTTTTTTTAAAAGGAAAAAATGAAAAGAAGTCTGTCTGCATTATAGTTTCTTCCATACTTAAAAATTTTTTATTTTCTGGATCATGCCATAAAGCTGTACCCATTCCATGTTTTGGTGCTTTTGCAAGAACTTCATCTATGTTCCTTTTAGAGTATTCTCTCAAATAGTATTTTCCTAAATCTTTTTTAAATCTATATTCAACAGGCATAGATATAAAAAATTCAACTAAGCTTACAGCTTGAAATGGTAATCTTGCCTCAACTGAATGCTTCATAAAGCCTTTATCTGTTCTTAGATTAAACATATCGGGCAAAGTTTTAGTTGCGTATATAAGTGCCCTTTTTTGAGAACTGTCTAGTTTAGAAAAAATATCGTCATATTCTGTGTCGATTACGCCATAATCATAAAATTTATTGAGATTTAATTTTTCTATAATAGTTTTTAAGAAATTATTAGGGCAAACTAAATGGTTAACTCTTGTATAAAATGGATCATAATTAAATTCAAATTCAATATTTTTTTTAAGCTTTAAAAGCTTTATAACTATTTTTTTTAATAATTTATATTTTAAAAAAAATGCAAGATATTTTCTTTTAGAAAAAATATTATCTATTTTATGTGAGTCTATATCAGCATGATACCCACCGAGAAGTTCGTCGGGACCTTCGGCGAACATAATAACTTTACTATTTTTTTTATTTATATGCCTAGAAAGCATTGAATAATTTACCACTCCAAAATCCACACATCCATCAAAACAATTTTTAGAAGATTCTTTTAGTTCTTCGCCGGAGAAATTATTTTTTAAATATATAATTTCATGATTACTTTTGAGCTTTTCAGAAAGAAATTTGCTAAAAGAAACTTCTGTCATCCCATCTCTGTCTTTATCTTTTTCTTTTTCTTGTTGATTGTTGCTGATGGCGTAAAAAGTATCTAAATTTTTTTTTGTTTTTTTTATAAAGTTAACCAAAACAGTGCTATCAATTCCACCGCTTAAAGGGGTTTTAAAATTAACTTCTTTGGGTAATCTTAAATTAATTTCATCATTAAGAAGTCTCTCAAACACTTTATCTACTTCGTTTAAAGATGGCTTTTTTGCAAAAAAATCCAACCATTTTTCAAGTCTAAGTTTTTGAAATTTTTTCAAATTAATTTCATTGTCTTTAAAAATCAAGTTAGTGCCGGGTTTTAGTCTATTAAGATTTTTTACTAAAGTCTTCCCTGGATCGCTCGAATTAAATTTCCAGCTAGTAATTATCGATTCAAAATCTAACTCATGTTTTTCTAAAGATGCCAATAGTATTGGCTTAGGCTCAGAGCTAAAAATTAATTCATTTTTTTCAATAGTATAAAATAAATGTCTTTCTCCAAGTAAATCTCTACTTAACATTAAGTAATGCTGGTCTTCATTGTAGTAAGCAAAAGACCACATTCCATTGATTTTCTCTAAATTTTCGTTTTTAAATTTTTTTAAAAATTCATACAAAACTTCTGTATCTGTATTAGTTGTAAAATTTATTAAATCTTTTTTTAATAAATTTCTTATTTCTTTGTAATTGTAAATTTCTCCATTGAAACTAAGAAAGTTTTTTTGATCCTTTGTAAAGGGTAAAATTAAATTTTCGTCCGGCGATACAATAGATAATCTATTATTACTTAAGCCAAAATTTTTTTTTTCAGATAAATAAATTCCTGACTGATCTGGACCTCTGTGGTGTAAGCAGTCAGTCATGACTTTTATTCTTTTGTCTAAAGATTGGATAGGACTGCCGTCAAGGCTAATTATTCCGCTGATGCCACACATAAAATAAAAGTCGTTTAACTAAAAAATTATGGTTTGTTTTTAAGTTATTGTTGTTTTTGTAATAAGTAGTATCCGTATGAATTACCAATTTTTAAAAATTTTTTTCAGTGCATAAATCAAGCCAATTGAGCTA
>CESF01023550.1_pt1 | contig 27656 bp, 48 predicted proteins | sample 356331 | NCBI WGS metagenome assembly CESF01 (sample SAMEA2621779, study PRJEB7988) | marine metagenome | biome: marine biome (ENVO:00000447); feature: surface water layer (ENVO:00002042); material: "saline water (ENVO:00002010), including plankton (ENVO:xxxxxxxx)" | depth 5 m
GAGCTGGTCAAAATCTAGATTGTTTTCTATCCACATAGCAACATCTGCATTACTTTCTTTTAGACATTCAAGGTCAACTGCCTGACCTTTACAATGTTGTGATTTAGACGAACCACCTATCTTTGCATTTAAATCTGGGCTTCTATACCCAGATGTAATAAGTGTTACACCAAACTTTTCTCTTATTGGTTGTACAACATTTGCAAATAATTTTTTTGCATTTTGTAAATGTTCTTCACTTAATGAATTATCTATTCCGTGTCGTGTTGCAGTTTGTGATTTAATATATTCTGCAACAGTAAAGTTTTTACTCAATCTTTCAGACATATTTCTCTCCTAAAAATTTACCTTGTAACTCACACCTATTGCATTATATTGACTATCGCCTCTTTTAAATTTACTTCCAATACCTATACTATTATTCTTATCAAGTTTATAAGATAACCCTGCCTTATATGTAATGTCTGTTTGTTCGTATATTGAATCAAAACTATCTCTGAATCTTACACCACCTTTGATACTCCAGACATTATTTAATTTATATTTTAGACCAGGCTCTATGTGCCAGTATTCGTGACTTTTATCTCTAGTAAATTTATATCCAGCACCACCTCGTATGTACATACTAAGTTTACCATAAACTTTTTTAGAACTTATCAATGCAAATTCTGCTCTCTGGTCATTACTAGTAGAATTATCTTTTACTTTTAATCTTGTTTTTATTTCGGCAGAGAATACATCATTTAGTTTCTTACCAACAGTAAGTCCATACTCTGATGCATTACTACCACCATTTAATCCGTCTTGTAAACCATAACCAAACTTTGCATAATAACCTCTTGAGTGATTACAATCTTTAGTGTGTATGTGTTCTGCATTACTAGTAAAAGGTAATGCAATAACACTTGCAATGATTAAACATTTCTTAATCATATACAACTTCCTTCTGGGTGTTCACCATTTTCTTCTGGTGATTTTCCGTGTTTTAAATAATAATCTCTAGCCTTACGAATATTCGCACCGTGATGATTTCCCATTTCACACCACTTTTTAATGTAGTCGTTTTCTGGGTCAAGTCTTAATACTTCTTTCACTAATGTTTCTTGTATTCTCCAATCCCATCTTTGTTTTGTACTTTGCATAATATATTACTCTCCTAGACCAAGTTTTGTTTTTTCTATTAAATAATTACGAACAAAACCAGAACGAACAATATCACCTATTGTAAATTCTACTGTTTCAAATTCTTTCATTTGTTCTAATATTCTCATAAAATCTTGTAGTCCTTCTTTTTCACTCATCTTGGTCAAATCTGATTGAAAGAAATCACCACAAAATATAATTTTACTGTCTTGACCAACTCTTGTAACAATCGTATCTAACTCGTGAAAGTTACAGTTCTGAGATTCGTCAACAATTACGACAGCGTTATCTAATGTTATACCACGAAGATATGAAGTTGTCAAGAAGGTAACACTACCTTGATTCTTTAATCTGTCGTATAACATACTAAATGCATTATCACTTGATTGTTCAAACATAAACTGAACCATATTGTGATATGGTACTTGGTACAATGCAGACTTATCTTCTTCATCACCAGGCAGAAACCCCATATCTCTTGTTGGAACAACTGAACGAATAATGATAACATTTTCGTACTTAGTTTTTGGGTCTAACACTTGCTCTAATGCTAGATACATTGATATAAAAGTTTTTCCAGTACCAGCTGCACCAAACAAAAACAAATTCTTATTGTCTTTTCTCCAGGCATTAAAGACTACCTTTTGATTATCTGTAATTGGTTTTACAGTAACTAAATTATCTAATTTAATGTCTTGTTTTTTACTCATAACTTTCCTCGTAATTATTTCCTAAATTATCAGTATATACTATTTTTTCTATATCTCCACTAAACAAAGTAAAGTAATGATTTTGTGATATACCGATTGTTCCCTCATATGAGAATATACCTTTACTTGTTTTAACAACAACAGAGTCAATATAATCTGCTGGTATTTCTGTTCTAGTTAATTGATCAAATTGTAGTCCAGAATAGTTTGGGTGATTGAATTGTATTTTCTTTTTATCAAAATGTAATTTGTCATCAATAATATCTACTCTATCTTTTGGTATATCACTATTAACTATTGGAGTTGCAGAACAACCACCAGCCGCCTTAATATACTTTCTATTAACATATAAATTACCATCTATATCTTCTGCAACAACAGTTAAATAAGTGTATGCATTTACTCTTATATTAGTTTCTATATATGGTAACAAACCTACAAACTCAAATGTTGCACAACAAGGTGTTGGATTCTCATCTATAATTAAAGTAAATTTAATTAAGTCTTTTGATTTTGTTGTGATAACAATGGGAACATTTCCACCGTCTATTGCACGATAAGGTGATTCAATAATTATGTCATCAGTTTGTTCTAAAAACTGGTCTTTATATAAATTATCGTTTAACCATTCATTCCAACTATCAGATGTAGAAAATTTAGGTATCAACAATATTATACTAAGTATTATTAAACTAAGTGCGATTTTTGTGTTTGTCATATGCTCTTTTTGCTTTTAATTTTCTGATAGATTTTTTACCATATCTATCTGCGAGTGGGCTTGTAGGATGTTTTTCTGCAATCTTACTAAACACTTCTCTCATACCAGAATCACCTTTTTCACTTTTAGTAACTCCACTAACCACATTCATATTTAAATAATCAGCAGGTTCAATATTAGGATTATTTTTTAAATAGTCTACTTTCTCATCATAAGACATAAATTCATCAAAATATTTATCTTCTTTTTTGTTATAGAAATCGTATCTAGGCATCTAACTTCTTATTAATCTCTAATCTCAAGTCAATAATTCTTTCTTCTATATAATTAATTGCAGTGTGGACATAACCCATATCTTCTGGGCCATTTTCTTTTACAAACTTTTTTGCAATCTTTATTTCCTCTTGAAGCATCATAAGTCTATCAAGTTTACTTACCATAATATTATCTCCTTAGTTTTTTTTTATAATTTTCAATTTCACCTTTAAACTCTTTTAGTATTGTAAACATATCTATTGTTTGCATTACAAACATACCAAAAAAGAAACCAGTAAAAAATAGTAATAATTCACCCATTTTTTTTCTCCAATTCTTCTATAAGTTCTTTAACTCTTATTTGTAAGTCGTGTATTTGCTTTTGCATTTGTGCAATTTCAAATTGATATAACTCGTCTTTACCTAACCAGTTTTTCTTTAACTCTTCTCTCTTTTTTCTCACTTCTTCACTCTCTAAATATTCTAAGTCACCTTTTACAATGTGTTCATTAATCATATCCCAATATCCTTTTCTTGAAACCATAATGGTATACTCCTATTCTTCCAAGTCGCAAATCTAGTCTTCTCTTTTATATAGTAGTTCTTATAAGCTGCGATTGGTTGGTTAGGAATTTTGCAATAATCTGGCATACATTGAGGCATCTCAGTTAGTCTAGTATCTGGATTAATATTCTTTGGTATAATATTTAAGTATGGTAATCTATTTTCTACTGAGTGTTTCTTACCATATCTAAATGTATATTCTTTTAGTAAATTCATTAGTAAATGTAATAACCAAGAATAATTACCTTTGGTTTCTCTACACCATATTGCAGATGGGTGTTTAGTATGACACGCTAACATTAGGTTTTCTTCCATAAAGTCTGTTGGGTGTTTCCATCTTTTTACATTTCTACCAGTTTTAGATTTACCAGCATATTCTTTTCCGTCTAGTAATCTATGTGCAGTAGATAATAGTTGTGCATACTCTACACACATTTTTACAGCGTGTTTATCACAATGTTCCAAAGATGCAATCTTTGGGTCTTCATTAGTATAAAATATATTCATATTATCTCCTTCTATAAAAAATGTGTCTACCAATTTTAACAGTTTTTTCAAAATCTCTTGACCATTTTGGTTTAACATAGTCAGCGTGATAATACAACGCACCGTCTGTAATGTCAAGTAAAGTTTTGAAATTTGATGCAACTAAACCCTCTGCAAGTGTAAACAGTTGATTATATGTGTAGTAATCTTTTATCTCATCTGATTTACCATCACAGTACCAACTAAATTGACACATATTTTTAATGGGTTTCTTTAAACCTTTTTCTTTTAACCACCATTGTGATATTTTAGCATCTTCTATAACACCACAAATTGTGTTTGGATATAATTCACTTTTTACTCTATTTAAAACTACATTGGTTACACCTAGAACTCCAGCTGTTCCCTCATTACGAGCTTCAAAATACATATTTTTTGCAAGACAAGTAATTTCTTGTTTGTTAATATATCTATCATATTGTGCAATTTCCATATATTGCATTTTTGGTGTTCTGTCTGGTCTATTGATACCAGCAATAATAACAACTGTTGATAATATTGATATAAAAACTTTAAAAAACACTCTGTGCCCCTCTGTGTTTTTGAATTGTAGGGAACGGTCTGGTAATCCAACTTGTTCCCTTACAACTCTGGGTTTAGTTCTCTTGGTCATCTTTCTTATTCATAATATAAGTGCCAAGACTCATAAACCCAATCCCAGCGACTGAGAGGATGGAAAGAGTAGTGAGAGAGGCGTCACCATCAACAGCACCAGCCGCAAGAATACTGAATATAAATCCAATCAAAAAATAAAACATAATATACCTATAAATTTAAATGTTAATAATATATGTTATTATAATAACATATTCTAATTAAATGTCAACCCCTATGCAGATTTTTTATAATCTTTGTGTTTAACATTTAAAAAATTGTCATCCCAATCAAATGCCTCTTGTACTACTTGTTTTGATAATCCTTTATATTTTTGATGTAATCTCTTATCCTTTGCAAGTATTAAAACTTCTGCTTCAGCCTCTTGTAATCCTTCTAACATTTGGACAAACATAGTTTCACATTTAACTTGTTTTAATTTATCGTTTCCACCTCTTATAAAGTGAAATAGTTTACTTGCTTCTTGTTCTAACCTTGTATGTTCAGTTCCAGCTGGTGCATCATTTTTAATAAATGGTACATCACCGTCTGGTAATCTCCATACAATCTTAGGGTCAAAGCTAGATTTCAAAATCATTTTCAATCCATCACTTCTGTATTTTCTTAATACTTCTATTTTTTTATCTTTTACTTTTGCATTATTGACCATTGTTAATACTTCGTGTATTAAAGGTCTTACAACATCATATGCCATTAAAAATCTCCTAGTTTTTCAGTTAGTTCTTTTAGTCTATGTTTCATAAAATAAGGTAATATTTTACTCCTATCACTTTGAGTAATTTTATTTACCCACATATTATATATAAGTTCTCCCAATTCATTTGGTATACTATCAAAGTCTATCAATGTTTTGTTTCTTTGATAGTTTCTTTTTATCTCACCCTCTGGAATACCATTCTCTTTCCATTCTGTTAATTTCTTTTTCGTTATAGGTCTTTGTCTTAATTCATCTACAAAGACAGTATCTTGTGATAAAACATTTGGAACGCCATCACCTTTATCACCTCTTATAATGTGTTCAAATTTATATTGTTCTGGGTTGTCATCAACCACAAATTTTTTCAAAGTAGGTGAATATTGTTTTACATTATTCTTTTCGTGTAATTGTATGAAGTCTTTATCTCCAGATATAATTAATATATCCTCATATAAATTTGGTGTAGAAGAAATCCTATTTGATATTATCGCAATAATATCATCAGCTTCTGCACCTTCAATTTTTAAAACTTTATATGGGAAATTTTCTTCTAACTCATTTTGAATTTTAGTTAGTATATCAAATAGTTCATTCCAATTTAAACTACTTTCACTTCTTGCTTTTTTACGATTTTGTTTGTAATAAGGAAAGTAATCTTTTCTCCAACAATGTCTGTCATCATAACAAAGCACCAATTCACCAAAATCTTTACTGAATTTTGTTTTATATGACCTTAAAGAATTTAGTACCATATGCCTTACCAAATCTTCACTCAAAGGTTCATCTTTTATCTGTATCATCAAATTACTAATTGTAACTTGATTCATATCAACTAATATCATTTATTCTTTTTTTTGTCCAAAGCTTTTAAAAACTTAGGTATCAATTCCATTTTAAATATTGTGTTAGTATTACCCTTTTTATCTTTTTCTTGAACCATAAACTTATCAACTAAAGGTTGCATTTCGTGTTTAATATCTAAATCTCTGTAAATAGAGCTCTTGATTGATTCAATAACAAAAGATAAATCTTTTATAAATGTTGGGTTATTAACTTTCAATCCATTATCATCTAAAGCGTGTACTAATTGTACTATCAAGGCTTCAGTAAGTGTATCTGCAAAAGACATATCTTCATTAAGTCTTAACAAATTTTTGTCTGGCTTAACCACTTTTCTTTTACCCTTAAATCTTTTAGGAAATGTAATTATGTTATCGTTTTTCTTTTCCATAATAATATTTATGTTCAAAAGTTCATTAAACCAACAACTGATATAATAAACCCAACAGAGTTTAATAGTATGATAGAACCGTCTTTCCAGTAATATCCAACACTAACCCATACAACACTACCAATGGTCATAAAGTATAGGTTTAGTGGATAGATATTAAAAGATGTAAAACATAAGCCTATCAACAATAGGATAGAACCAAACCATTTTAAACCTCTGACATCTTTTCTTTTTCTATTTTTCTTATACATCTTCTTGTACTCGCAGCCTTCTCTTTTCTTTTTCTTTCACTTCTAGTTTCAAAGAACTCTCTTTTGCGAAGTTCATTGAACATATCTTCTTTTTGTAACTTCTTTTTAAGTTTTCTGATTGCCTTATCAATATTACCGTTTTCTACTGCAACAGCAGTACCAGGCAATCTTTTCTCTGGAAATCTTTTCTTTTTATTAAACTTATGTACTTGTTTGAATCTCATACATATCCTCCATTAATTGATTAGTAACTTCTGCTTCATATTGGTCAACGCCTGTTAAAAAAGCATTGATATCTGTTATTGATAGTTTTGTAATATCCGAAACATCTGCACACTTCATAACATAGTCTACAATGTGATTAGGGATATCTTCGTGTGTATTATAAAAATAAATCATATTCACCTATATTGTTAAGTTTTATATCGTCTAATTTCACTCTCTACCATTTCTGCATAATGTCTAATATAATCTTTTCCAAAATCATTAATTCCGTGTGTTTCAGAATCATTAACTTTAGACCACATCATTTTAACAATATCTTCAAGGTTTTCAAGTGCAAGTTGTTTATTAGTTTTGATTGGTTTTAAATCTTTCAAACTTAAATTAATTCCAACTTTTTCTAAATTATCCATAATTACATCTTACCATAAAAATTAATATTGTCAACCCTAATTTAAAGTTTCTACTAACTCACCATTTTCTATTTTAACTAATCTAACTAATTGACCAAAGTTTGTTTTGAAAACTTCTACTAAATTATCATAATCTCCAGACATCATTTCTTTGACTATTGTGTCAATCTCATCTTTTGATAAATTTAATTTAACTCCTAAATATTTTGCCTTACTCATCAATGCAAATGCATTTCCGTCTGGGCCGTTTAAATTTACTTCTACTCTATACTGCAATTTTGCCTCCATTGTAATAACATCTTGTTTCTTTATCAGTAGGTTTAACATCTCCTCTACCATCAGCTTCACACTCTACAATATCGTAATAACCTTTATTTTGACCTTCTATAGCACAAAATGCATTATTTACAGTATCAGTATAAAATGTATCTGGATTTAAATCTATATCAAATAGAGCATTAAATTTAGGGCTCCATTCGTCATACCACCAATTACCACAAGGTGTCATAGTCCGACCTTTTTCATCTAAAACTTTATAACATTTTTCCATTATATTACCTCTTTTAAATTAAACTTACTTGTAAGAATATCTCTTACTCTTTCTCTGTCAAGACTATCACCATAAAATGGCAAAGAATCATCACTTGCAAGATAGTCAATAGTTGCAGTAGTGATATTATCTCTAGTTGCACCCATATCATAGATACCATTTTTACCATAAAAATCATAAACATACTCTACAAATTCATTCATTCGTTTTGCAAATTTTAGACTATTAAATATATCTTTTTTTTTCATATTTCTTTCTCTTTCTTTCTTGATTATATTATTATTATACTTTGTTTTAAGAACAATGTCAAGTCTTTTTTAAAAAAAATATTAATATTTACTCCAATAATCGTTCCACACATAATTTGCAATCCAACTTAAATCAGCTTCACTCCATATGTTTTCACATTTGTCTTTTGCAATACCTAAGAACTCTTCAAATACTTGACATTCTTTTATATCATTTTCGTCAACATTATCATAGAATCTTTCTACAAGATTATCCATATGTTTATCAGTTATATTTGCGATTGTCATATTATATCCTTTCTTCTAAATTATTATGACCAAAGTTCGTTTCTTACTTTTCTTTGTTTTATTCTTTGTTCTCTATTCCAAACTTCTTCTTGAACTTCTAATGAAGGCCACTCGTGGTCATCTTCTATTGAATCATCAACCCACGCTAACAAATCATTTGCTAACTTTTTTGCTTCTTCTTTACTAAGATTAACAACATTCATAGAATCATCAGATTGCATCCAATTAGTCTTTGGATTTCTTACAGTCAATACACTTAGTCTTGCACCACCAAAACCAGCATACTGTCTTAAACTTATTGTTTTTTTATTTGAAGATTTAACTCTTTTACCCATTTTTTTGTCCTTTCTTTCTTGACTTTATGTATCTATTGTACCTTGTTTTGAGAACAATGTCAAGTAAAAAAGTTAAAAAAATGAAAAAAAGATATGAATTAAATCAATGACTTATGAAGATATGTTATATTTTCTGTAATCATTGTGGTTTCCATACCAATGAACTTCGGTATGAATCTTGTTTTTATTGGATTTTATAATGTGTTTTTCCCACCAATCTGGTTCTTTTACAGTACAATGTGCATTTTCACCGTTTGGTAGTATTGCTTGTGCAAGTCTAGTACAAATCGCAAGATATACAAATTTGTTTGCCTTACTGTATATCTCATCAAGTATTTTAGGTACTATCTCTTCTGGTATATGTTCTAAAACATCTGTTGATATAACACCGTCAAACTTATCCTCTGGTATGTTTTCGTGTTCTGGAAAGCCTGGGTCGTACATATAGATGTTTTCATCATTTATATGAAATAAGATGTTAAGGTGTGAATCTGTGTATTGACTACCCTTTCCACAACCATAATCTAATACTGTTTGAGAATTTGTTATCAAAACAATATTCGCAATGTTTGGGGTTTCTTTGAATAAACTAACACCTTGATAGGTGTTTTTATCTTCGTGCATTGACCTATACAAGTCAATATAATGTTGTTCAATGTCCATTATGTAACCTCATAAAATATTCTGCATCAATTAAAACTAATGGTTTTTGATTGTTTCTTTTTATAACAACAATCGGTTCATATTTACCAGCATTATCAGATGCCTGTTTATATGATTCCCATATATTTAATTTTTCTTGATTTTTACATTCAATGGAATATGGAAACTTTTCTCTTGCAGCTCTTGCCATAATTAAATCTTCACCACCAGCACCCATTGAACGACTTTCAATATCCTCTTCGTGTATATCTAATTTTTCTATGAGTTGTTCCCTAACCCATTTCTGTAATCTTCTACCTTTTGATTTTTTACTCTGTGTCTTCATCTACATTATCTTCATCAAGTTCTTCACCACAAAAAGGACAATGATTAACTTTATAGTATTCATCGTCCATATTGTGATTTATTTTAAATTCTGCTTCACAAGAATCGCAATAAATTGTTTTTCCAGGCATTACTGAATCTCACAAGAACCAGACGAACACGCAAGTTCTTGTGAACCTACTGTCATATCGGATTTCTCATACTCTGATAACTTATTCCAATCAACAGTAATAGGCATTTTATTCAATAAATCATTATACTCTTTTTCATCACAATCTTGATACGGTGCTTGTTTATATGTATGTTCACTATATGGTAAGAAACTCACTCCACTCATTAAGTCAAAGTTCTTATATACCCAAGCCCCAACATCAATCCATTCTTCTTCTTTTACAGAAATAGTAACTGAAGGTTTGTGTTCACACCAATGTACTTGATATGTTTTCCAAAGTTCTAGTTGTTCAATCGCAGTTAAATCTTGTCTAAATACTGCATCTGGACTACATTTTATTGGAAAAGAAAACACAGTAGTATCATTTGGTTTCATAACATCATCTTCATTAGGAAAACCTTCTTCTACCATCATCTTTGTAAGTGGGTCTTTCTTATCACCTCTTACAGTTCTAATATAATAAGGATTGTGTCTAGCGTGAATACCACTTGCACTATCTACTAATTGTGAAACAGTTCCAGACGGTTTCACACAAGTAATCGCAGCTGAGTGATTAATCTTTAATTTCTTAGACCAATCTTTGTTAGTATCTACTGACATTTGTTTAAGGTTTTTTAATAACACATCTAAACCATTTAATTTACCAGCAGTCCATTTATTATCCATAATACCAGTAAGAGATACACCTAATAATCTTTCTTCAACACAATTCTTTTTCCAATCTTTACTTACATATTTAAAATTAGTAAGTGTAGATTGAAATGTTCCAAGTATTGTTGCAAGTTTTACTTTTCTTAGTAATGTATCTTCTGTATCCTTTGGTCTGACAACAACTTCAGATAAGTTACAAAATTCTCTACTTCGTAAAATTATTTCTGAACAAGGATTTGTTCCAAAATCATATCCAACATCTCTTCTTTCATTCTTCTCTGCAATTCTCTTTGCAGATTCTCTGTTGAATATTCCTCGTTCACCAGACTTAGAATCATAAAGTGCTTTCCATTCGTCCATAAAAATACCTATGTCTGGTTTCTCAGTATAACAAGCAGAGTTATTTGCAAGTGCTCTTTGACCATTATCAATCCACCATTGACCAGACTTTGCAACTCTCATTCTATCGTCAGAAAGATTAGATAAACTAATTAATGCACTTCTTCTAACACCACCAACAACAACAATCTCTGCTGTTTTACAAACAATATCGTGACATTCAATAGAACTTAATTTTCTTCCGTGTGCATTTTGAAATATTTCTGTTGTGAATTCAAATAATCTATGTAATGGTTCAGGCCCAGATGCACGACCACCAAAAGTTTTTAGTGGAGCACCAGCTGGTCTTACTTTAGTTAAATCCCATTTAGGTATTTGTCCGTGATATAACATTGCAACAAGTTCTTTAAATGCTTTTGCCCAACCCATTTTACTGTCTTGAACAACAATAGTTGTATCACTAGGGTGAAACTCTTCTGCAACTGTTGGTAGATTACCAACAAATTGTCTTTCAACTGAGAATCCTACCCCAGTTCCATTCATCAATACATATAGTATTTCGTCAAATGCTTGTGGTCTATCAACTGCAACATAACTACAATTATAACCAGCAATATTTTCTCTTCTTAGTGCTTCACCAGCTGTCATTAAACATCTCATAGAAGGCATAATATCAAGATGTATTACTGCATCTTCCAACTCTTCTCTCAATGACTTATCTAGATTATATTTACAACTTTGTTTCAAATGTTCTTGAAAAAAATCAAAGTATCTAGTTACTGTTTCTCTCCAAGTTTCTCTTCTACCTTCTTTCGGTATCCACCTTGAGTATCTTGATAGGTGTATAAATTCTTGATAATTAGTTGGAAGTTTACCATTAAGCATCTATTTTTCTCCATTCGTTAAATCGGACTTTTGCTTCTAGTCCTTTATATGTGTTATTGTCTATTAATTTTTTTATGTCTTTTACTCCAGACACAACCATTTCGTTGATGTCTTTCTGTTTTATTTGTTCTGGAAACAAACAAACAGAATAATCATCTTCTATGAAACTTCTAATTCTTTTTACTATTTCCCTATTTCTTGGTTCATTATCTGGTATCAAAGTTACACTATTCTTTTTATCAATTCTTAAATCAGAGTGTGCAGTTGCAATACAATTATCTAAAAATAAACTATCAATAGGCCCTTCTACCACATAAACCCTTTTATTCCAATCAACACTATCTAAACCATATAATTTTTTATCATCTGATAATCTTATAGTCAGATACTTCGGTTCTTCTTTACCAAATGCACGACCTTGTAGTGCGAACATTTTATTACTCTTATCTAAAAAAGGTATCACGAATCTAGGGTGATCACCCTTTAAAGATGGAAACTTGTTCGGTGCAAATGTGTTGACCCACTCATAGAATTTGTTGCAGAAAAACAACTTGTAATGAAAACGACTTTGAATATGTCTATTTCTGACCCATTTAGTTACTGGGTGGTCTGGACTAAGTTGTGAAATTTTCTTGAGTTTTTTGAGTGGAGAATCCCCTTTTAAAAATACTGATTTAGATAAATTCAAATCTTTTTTTTTATCGTCTGATTGTATATATACATTCTTATTTTTATAGATTTCAAATGTATATTCCTTATGCAAATCACCATTTACATATCTTAATAGACTACCAAAGTCAGTAGATTTCTCACAATTATGACATTTATAAACATAAAATGTCTTATTGAGTATTAGATATCCTCTGGCTTTAGTTTTTGACTTTTCTGAATCACCACAGTAGGGGCATCTGAAATTGTATAGATTTCCAGATTTCTTTTTAAACTGTGATAACTTTGAAGATAAAAGACCAATATATTTTGTATCAACAAAAGTGTTCATAGATAAACATTATATACCATAATTAAAAGATTGTCAATACTATATTGCAAACATTATTACTTTGTGAAGAATAAATCCAGCGACTATTGAACCACCGATAATAATCCATCTCCACTTTTCTAATATACCTACCCTATTAGATAATTCTTTTTGAAGTTGATGAAATCTTTCAATATCATCTGAATTGTGTTTACTTATAACTGCTACTATTTCTTTATAATTTGATGTAACCCTTGAATGTAATTCTTGTATTTCTCTTTTTATTTCTTTTTCGTGTTTAACTATTTCTTCTTCTTGTCTTCCAAGTTTTTCTTCGTGTACTGCAAGTATTTTGTTAATACAGTTTGATACATCTGTAAGTTTACTAATCGCAGTATCAAGGCGTGAGTGAATATGTTTCATATCACTCACATCCTTTTTAAGAAGTTCTAGTTCTGTTTTGATAGTCATACTTATATTTATAAGTGTTCAAAAATTTGACAACTTACATAATTTGACTAAACAAACAGTCAAACAAATGACTACCATTCAGACTTAACAATAGTCCAAACTCCGTATGCAATAGCAATGTAAGCAGCCCAAGTTATTAAACCTTGAAATAATAAACCAACAAGACCTACACCGACTAGCATTGCTCCGTCCCAAGATGTTCTCTCTTGAACTCTATCACTAATCCATTCTCTAGCGTTTTGAATCCACTCTACCATCTTATTCTCCTATTTTTAAATTTCTTTTTCTATGTTTATTCCAAGCAAACCAACCACCAAGTCTTAGTGCCCAGTAGGCAAGATAGTTTAGAAAATAGAAACCATTTATTTCTATATTGATATCTCTGAAAATTTTATCTGCCTGTTTTTGGTCAACCACCAACAACGAACTTTGTTGTAAGGCAGGTTTCAGAGCTGCATATTTATAAGCATAATCGTGGATTAAACCACCTAAAAGTAATACCCCAACTGGTGATAAAAAAGTTGCCAAAAACTTTGGCACACTTGCACCGTCAAAAGAAAAACCTTTTGGTATAACATATTTAATACCTTTTAATTCATAATGAAAATCTTTTGTTATTTCCCATCTTCTACTACCCAATAACCACATTAATATTGCACCCCAAAAACCTCTATCTTTAGTTGCAATTCTAATAGGTTTCATATGAGGGTACTCATCATATTTAAAACTTACTCTCCACTTATTTACTTGTTTTCTATCTAGAAAATTAATTAACAATCCAATAAGTATTAATATTATAACAACTGTCCATTGCCAAAATTGTTCTGCAAGTGATAATATCATTTCCATCATTTCTTTTCCTTAGATTCTTTTTCGTAATAGTCTTTATAAGACTTAATTATCTCTGATTTAGTTTTAAGGTTATGTCTTATCTGTGCAAAGTTTTTTGCAATCAGTTGATAGTCATTATCTGTAAGACCAAATAGAACTGGGTCAATACCCTCTTCTTCTAGTTTCTTAAATACTTCTTCTGCATTTTCTGATGTGATAACAATCCACTTTATTGATTCTAACTTACCCAAAACAGGCTCTTCTAAACCAAGAGGTTCTCTTTCAACTGGTGTGAAAAATGTTTCTATCTTCTTGATACTAGAACAACTAGTAAGGAATATAATTAGGGTTAGCGATAGAAGGACACTCCCTATTGATTTCACTTTTCTTTGTTGCATTTAATTCTTTCTCTGTTAGTGGTGAACCAGATGATATTTCTACACATCTAAGTGCAGCTGCACTTGCTTTGTTAATTATTCTTTGTATTACTTTGTCTTTTGCGATTGCAGTTTTACCTATATCTCTATTACCTTTAGTAAATCTTTTGTCTAAATCGTTTAATTCTTTTTGAAGATTATTTGATAATGTTGTAAGTCTTTGATTTGTTTCTAATATTGTTTTGAAATCTTCTTTTTGTTGTGCAATAACTTGTTGTTGAGATTCTACACTCTTTTCTAATACTAAATTATTTGCTTTGAGTACAGCGTTGTCTGCACGAAGTTTGAATACATAAGTTAATGCACCACCTATACCTATAATCATCACTAAAGTGATTGCCATTTTTGCATAACCAAATATCATTTACTTAAAATCTTCCATTCTAATTTTACCAAGTTTGTTTATATCAGATGCTTTATAATTGTGTTTTAACATAAGTCTTGACATAGCCATTGTACTAACAAAAGGTATATCTGCTTTATATAATTGAATTAAACCATCTTTATTTGAATCAATCTTATCAAATATTTTCATTAAAGGTGTTGGATTAATCTTTTTACCTTTTAATGGTTCATATGCTTTTCTAAGTTTGTTAATCATATCATTACTAAACTTAGATGCATTTAAATCAGCCATAGGTTTAGAAGTTAAATCTGCATAAGGAAAGTTGTAATATTCTTTAAACTTTTTCATATCAACCTACGCAAACTTCACTTGTTTCATTGCAAACTTTTGTAACTTTAAAAAATCAACAAGTGTTCCGTTCATCAATTTTTCTATTTTCTTTTTATTATCTGGTTTTACGGCATCATATACTTTCATAATTGCACTTGCAGTAAATAAGTCAACAGTTGCCTGTTTGTCTTTGAACTTAACTTTTTGATTTTGTTTTTTCTTCACAATGTTTTGTAAAACTTTTAAATTAGTTTCCACAAGTTCGTGTTCGTTTCCAAAGTCATTTACTTTTTCTAGAATAGATGCAGTAAATGTTGTTTGAATTTCTAGTTCTTCTTTCAACCTTTTATTTAACATTCTATCTTCTTGTGGTATTTGATCTAGTTGAGGGGGATTTAATTCAGTAGGACTACCCATTGATGATTTACCAATAACTGTTCTTCCAAAATCGTTTACTTGTTTTTTACTACCTTTAACTCTTACATATTTTCCTAAGAGTGCAGCTTTTAAACCTAAACCCTTTGCACCATTAAATACTTTAAGTCCCATAACACTATCTTTTGTTTTAAGTGTCATAACTTCTTCTGTTATTTCCATTGTTTCTTCCTTGAATGTAATTTGTTTGGGGTCTGACACACCAAATTTTTTTAAGATTGCATCTATTTTACTAGGATTAATTTTCATCTTTATAGGGTCATACTCACCTTTACCAGCCCTACCAGTACCTAATTTAATTGGTTTAACACCCATATTCATAAGTGTTTTAACTAACAACATTGCATTTTTGTCATCAGTAAAATCTGCAAGTCTATTTAAGACAACACTTCTTGGGTCAATTTTACTATATGCTTTCTTTTGTTTTTTATATGGAAAGTCTTTCAATCTGCCTGGTGCATCATCTAATTCACCAGCAAGTGCAGCTATATCATCACCTAATTCATCATCTGGAATGTGTCTATCTACAAAATCATATGCTTGTTTTGCATTAGGTTTTTTCTTAAAAAACTTAGTTAATTCATAACCAGATTTGTTTGATGTTTCTGGGTTATTTGAAAAAAGACCACTAGCCATAGTTCCTTCTGTAATCTCTTCTACTACATTTTTAGGAAATGATTTTTTAATATATGAAACTACTGACTGAGTATGTTTTCCGTCCATCTTTGCAACAACCTTAAATTTGCCACCAGATGAAGTTGCAATAGTTTGAGCACCCAAACCACTTTTTTCTAGTTTTTTACCATCTGTGGATAGTGTATCACCTTTCATAGATTTACCATCATAAAATGCATCTACAACTTTTTTATCTTTTGGTTTTAGTGCCTCTTCAAGTTCAGTGCCTTCTTTTAAATCTGGAACTGGTTCTTTTTCAATATTCATTGTAGTTTTGTTACCAGTTTGTGTTTCGTACTTTTTTCTCTCTTTATCAATCGCATTTCTGTTTTTATTTTTTGCAATCATTCTACCATTATCATTACGAACAACATATATACCTCGCATTTCATCAAGTTCAATATCTTCTGCAAGAGACCAACCTTTTGATGTGTATTGTTTTAAATCTTTTTTATCAACTACGATAACTTTATTATTTTTTACAACCATAGCTTCTTTACTTGGATTAATTAATTGTCTAGGTTGTTTTACTTTTTCTTCAAGTTCAACTTCTTCTTTAGTTCTGCCTTTTAGTAAACGATGAATTAATTTTGCTTCTTTACCACCAACTTTGAGGCCTGATTTTCTGATTTCTTTATCAATTCCTTTTTTATTATACTCATCAAGTTCAACTTCTTCTGCAACTCTCCTTGCTTCTCTTTGTTTTAATATTCTTTCAACAAATTTCTTTGCAATAGATGTTCTACCATCATATAATTTTTTCTTTTTCTTTTTCATAACAACTGTTGGGTCATCACCAGTGGCTGCAACACCAGCAGTAGATGTTGTCGGTGCATCTTCTTTTACATCTTTCTCTGGGAATCCAGTGAAAGGGTCTACTCTTACATATTTTTTCTTATCCATTAAATTTCTCCTAATGCATCTTCTACTGATACTGGTTCAATATCATCCATACTTACAAAAATCTTACTATTACTATTAGTATGTAGGACTGCAAAAACTGGAACACCTAATACTGTATCAGATGGTAATGTGTCCTCTAATGTTTCCACATCATCATCTTTTTTTAGTAATGGTATGTCTTCATCATCATCTTTTATAATATCATTTGACAGTTTATAAACACCTTTTGGTAATTTTCCATCAACTAAATCAACTTCTTCAGTAATCGTGTCATCTAGTTTAATATCATTTTCTTTTATAAACTTTAAAAATTCTCTTTCAAACATTTTAGGGTCAACACCCTCTTTGAATGTGTCCTTTAATAAAAAAAGTGCAGCTGCATAAGTTCCAACTTTAGAACCTAGTCCAGGCACTCTTGCAAAAATTCTTTTAATATTGAATACTAACTTGTGGAGAACAGTATATGCATTTCTTTCTTTGATTGTTGAAAGAGGTGTTGGTTTTGTTGTTCCAGGCACGACTTGTCGTAAACCCTTTTCGTTAATAATACCAAGTTTAAATGCATCAGTTTTTTCAAAAGGTGTTACTAATAATTTAATAAACCTATAAGTTACAAATAAATCTATCGCAGTTCCCATTAAATATTCCTTAAAATACTTTCTACTTTTTCGTCATTCTCTATATTTTTTAACTCACATTCTGGAAGAATTTTTAAAAATTCCATAAATGGTTTTATATATTTCCATAACGAAGTTTCTAATTTAAATAATAAAAGTGTTGAACACGCATCTGCACCAAAGACATTATTTAAAACAATTATGTGATTTAAAATCAATCGTTCTTTCAAAGGCCCATTGTCTTGATATTTTCTCAACAATCTCTTAATATATTTGAATCTCTTCATATCATCAAGAAATTCTTTTTCATTATCCCCTTGAGGATTATTATAATGTTTCATCGCATACATCATAACATTATCAACAGTTATTTTCTCAAACATTATTTAATTTCGGCAGTGACCTTGAATTTTCCATTTTCTTTTTTTTCATAAACAAAATTAATGGAACGACCACCTTCAACTCTATGTGAAATACCATCATCATTAACAAACTCATTGTGAGGTGTGTCAATGTCTTTACCAAATCTACCACCGAATTGTGTTAACGGTGCAGATATGTTTCCAGAATCTTCTACTACATCAATATTTGGAAATGTTAATCCAATACTTGCAAGTCTTCTTCTCACAACACTAATAGTTTGTTCTGGTAACATATGATCCATTTCGGCAATACAACCCAAAAATGAATTAAGTTTTCTAACAACACCATCATCAGACACATCAACCATATCGTGGTCGGAGTCGTGTTGTGCATTAGAGTTAGCGGGTTTTGTTCCCTTTAGTTCAGTAATATACTGTTTAAAATCTATCATTATGATTTCCCTAATTTACCTTTTTTCTTTGAACCATCAGCACGAGGAATTAAACCTCGTGCCTTTAGTCTTGCAAGAGCGGTGAAACCTATTTTTTCACCTCTCTTATATTTTTTCAACATAGTATCAAGATGGTCACCCATCTTTTTACTTTTCATCTTTAAGTCAGACATTACTGAATGACTGTTGCAATACTTGTTGCGAAAGATGAAGTTGCAACTGCAGCCCAAGCAGTACCAGTATACATTAATGATACTGATTCACCAGCGGCATCTAGTACAACAGTAGTACCAGAACCAACTGTGGCGGCAGGAGTTACAGTGATGTTATTACCAGCAGTAGTACAAATAATTGTCTTCAACTGACCAGTTACACCAGCTGCAAGTGTTACAGTTACTGCACCACCAGATGAATCAACTGTTGAAACAGCAGTAGAAACTGAAACAGCAGTAGAAGTATTAGTTAGTGCTTCTGTACTGTTAGTTGCAATAAATGTTGGAATATAGTTAAATACATTCGCAGCTGAAATTTTCTTATTGATAGGTGTACCAGTTGGGTCATCTACAATGTGAAATAAATCAGCAGTTGCGATACCAGACCCTAAGTCTGTTAACGCAGTAATTTTCTTATCAGCCATATTTTATCTCCTATGGTCTAAACCCCAGCAATAGTGTGGGGAATGTTACTGTCGGCATCAGAATTTTCATCTTTTCCGACATCAGTTTTCTCACCGAATTCATTACAAAGCGCTATGGCACCAGCGATAGAGAATTTAGTTTGTTTCAACGACTCTACTTTTTTGAGTGCCTCTACAAGTTGATTCTCTACCTTTGATAATTCAACTTGTAATTCTTGTTTTCTCGTTTCAATATCTTTTAATTCTAAAGACATAATATACTCCTATAATTTAGATTCTAGCTATCTGGTAGTGCGATATCATCAGCAGCATCACCAGAAATACTTGAAGCAGCAACTAGAGTTTCATATTGAACTCTACCAGCACGACCACCAGTACCTACTGTTTTCTTAACCCAACCTACATGGCTAAGTTCTGTGGTGTTACTATCACCGTCATTACCTAAACCAGTTGAAGCTACAGCAGTTGCTGTTGTTGCACCAGTTACAATAGTAAATGTTTGAGCACTATGACCAGTACCAATGTTAATCGCAGTTCCACCTTCAGTAGCTGCAATCTTAAAGGTATCGTCAGTTTTATCTCTAACAAATACAGTTTGTCCGTTAGTTACATTGGTCATTAAAGTTCCACCACCTACTTGGTTGTAAGTGATTTGGTCAGCATCTGTTAGTCCGTGTCCAGTAAATGTGATTACATTAGTACCAGCATTTACATTACCAGTTGGAATTGTCATTTTTGGTGCTTCAACTGTTACAGCTGGTGTAGATTGATAATCAGAACCTACTGCTGTTACAGTAATTGCAGAAACAGCTCCACCAGAAACTGTTGCAGTTGCAGTTGCAGTAGTACCAGTTAATGTTTGTGAGTTATTACCAACATTACCAGAACCACCAGTCATATCAAGTGCAGTACCAGCTTCTGCATTAGAAAGTGAACTTGCTAACTTAATAGTGTCTGCATCTACACGAATAACAAATAATTCAGTATCATCTGTAATGTTACCACTATTTTGTGCAAGATTAGTTCCACCTTGACTATTATAAGTTATAGATGTACCAGTTCTCATATTGTGGCCTGTAATGGTAAATGTATCGTTTGCAAGTGAAACATTTGCAGTTGTAAGAACTCTTGCAGTTGGCCCTGCAACAGTAATAGTTGGTGCTTGTACATATCTTGCACCAGTAGTTGATGTTAATGCAATATCAGTCACATTATCAACACCAGCAACAGATTCACCTTCATCTATACCAAATACGGTGCTATCAATAGTTCCACCGTGTCCGTTTATTGGTGGTCTTGATACAGTTGCGGCAACACCACTTTCTGTGCTTCCACCAAAATCAGATGTTAATGTCATACCAGTATTTGTTTCACCAATAAATGTTTGTGAATTATTACCAGTTCCAGTTATATTAATTACTGAACCGCCTTCTGTTGCAGATACATCTATTGTGTTTGCATCGTGAACAGTTTTAACAAATACGATTTGTCCGTCTGTGATTCCAGCGATTGCAGTTCCACCAGCTGCACTATATGTGAGTGGTGTGTTTGCAGTATATCCGTGTGAAGTAATGGTAATTCTTTCATTACTTGCGTTTACAGCAGATGTAGCAACTGTTCTAGGTGGTGTAAGGTCTTTTACTCTCACTTTTTCTCCACCAGCTGTAGTAACTACATCACCGATTTTTACTTCGGTTTTGTATGCTCCACTTGCATTAGCTTGTACAATCGCACTTCCATTCGTGTAAGTGTGAGTACCAGATAAAGCGGAGCCATCATTCATACTCCATAAACTCATTGTTTTCTCCTTATAGTTTTATAACTATTTATAACCTAATTTTTTCAATTCGTTTAATGTTGTACTCACAGACATATGATGTATTCCGATACCACCTTTTGATTTCCACTCTTTAATATTTTTAGCGTGGTCATCAATTAAAACATTAGGTTTATTGTTTGTCATTGCAAAATCTTGTTTTTGAGAACGCCTTACTAAATGTATACGGCTTCTCTGTGTTAAACTCAAATTCTTTCTCAACCATTTCATTTTACCAGGCACACAATTACTATCTTTTGTTGAATATGCAGATAATATATGTGAACCATATTTATTAACGAAACTCCATAATCTCTTTGCTCCAGGCATCCATTCTAAGTTTTCCCAAAAGGATTTATTCTTGTGAATAGTTGCCCATCTTTTTGCATTATCCATTTTTACAAAGGTTTGACCGACTTCTTTATCGGCACCTCCTAAAAAATCAACCAACACCATATCCATATCGCAAAATAGTGTTGGTAATTCCTCTTTCTCACTTAATGTAGAATTATAAACATCATAAAAATTTTTCACTTTACCTCTCTTTTCATTCTGTTATTATAACATACTATCGTAACTTGTCAACCCTATGCAGATTTTTTTTCTTCTTTAGAAGTTTCAATATCTGACATTGGTTTACCAGTCATAGTCTTATGCATTTTTTTACCCATAAGTTTTTTATCTTTATCTTTCTTATGGTTTTCGTGTCCTTCTTCGTGAACTATTTCCAAATCTTTAGTTGGAACTTGTTTTTCAATTCCGTGTTGAAACCAAATATCATACCATTCAACCATACCTTTTTTATCTGGGTCGGCGTGCATAGAGTGTATTGTATTACCCCTACCCCATTTTTCGTGTACTACATTTTTTGCACACATATGCCATTGGTTAGCTGGGTTAGGTGAATCTTCTAGTTTCTTTTCTTCTAGAGATTCTTTTTTAGGTTCAACAGATTCTTTTACTGCATCACCCCATACTTTTTTTAGAGCATCTCTCATAGTATCAACTCTAAAATATGCGTTTTCATTTTTAGACATTTTTAACTCCTTTACAGTTCCTTCAACATCTTTTACTTTATATTTTTTACCAGAAACAACCATTTCATCGTCACCATTTTTTCTTGCTTGTGCAAGTTTCATAGTAAACATATTACCTTCTTTTTCAATCGCTTTAGTGATTGCTTTTCTTCTTTTGTGAAGAAATTTATCTGTTGAATCCACATCTCCATCATTATCAATATCTTTATCTTTTCTATCGTCAAACTTTTTCTTTACAGCGTTTTTATTTACTGGGTCTAATTTTTTCTCGTAAACAGATAACACGGCATTTTCCAAAGTTCCATTTTTTGTATCAAAATACTTTGTCATTAATTTTCTCCTTGTTTCTCACGACTCGCATCAGTAACATCTTTAATTTTTGCTCTTTGCATAATTGTGTCGTGTTTATCTTTCATTCTCTCTTTTTCTCTATTAATCAATTCTTTGGCTGCATCAGTAGCATCACCTTCCATCATATTAATATGTGCTTGAACTCTTTTGGATTGGCCTAAATGCATTTTAGATGCACCTCTTAATTCATCACAAATAGTATCTAGTGTTTTGTTTTCTAAATCTAATTTATCAATACGAACTGCTTGACCTAAATGCATTTTAGATGCACCTTTAAGTTCTTCAACAACTTTTTTCATATCCTCTAAATCACCTTCTTTTTCCATAATAACACTTTCTTCAATAGGGTTCAGAATATAATCTCTCATTTTATTCATACTGTTTGATGCAACTGCAAGTTTATTAGTCCACCAAGTTGGTAGTGAACCTTCCTTGTCCATAGAGTTTAGTTTACTCATAATCTCATTTGCATCTTCAATAACTGTTTTACATTTTCTAATCATTGATGGAACATCACTATGTCCATCTTCATTAAGTTCTTCTTTTAGTGCCTTCTCTGTTTTCTTTGCAATATCTTGTCCAAACTTCTTTGCAAGTGCAGACATAAGTTGTTTATCAAACTTCTTAACTTCAGGCCCCTTTTTAATACCTTTTTTTTCTAATTCACGATAATACTTAAATAAAGATGGTGATTTAATTTCAATTTTATTTGCAATTTCTATTCTTGCTTTCAAACCAAGTCCCTTTTCTCTAAGTTGTTTTGCTCTTATAACAAGGGCATCTTTTGTTGTTAATGACAATGACTGAGGATTCGTCATTGATACTTCATCAAGTTCAAAAGATTCTTTTTTTGCCATTTTAGTTGCAACTGCCATTTTAACTTGCATACCTTTTTCTTTACCATATCTTTTTTCAAAATCTTTTAAAGGTAAATCTTTTGCAATCTCTTCTCTGCGTTTCAACTCATTTGGAGTCAGTGTTCTTTCCCTAACTTGTTGATACATCTCTGTCATTGTTCTTCTATATGTTGTCATAACTTTTCCTAATTATCAACCTTTGCACCTTTTCTCCACTGAAAACAACTCCAGTATCGTGCTTTTGTTTTAGGGCCTGGATTATCACAATTATGTCTTGCTCTAAAACTTTTTAATCTGCCTGGGTCGTCTCTCTTAATCTCCATATTTGGGTCGCCGAAAGTCACTTTAACTACATTACCTTTTTCATTTTTCACATAAACACCAAATTTTTTATTACTTCCACTAGGTAGTCTAAATGGGTCATTTAACTTAACTTTACGACCTTGATATTCAGATTCTACTATCTCTAGTTTCTCTATATATTTATCTTCTAAATCATCTTTAGAAATCTTTGACCTCATAAGATTATAGGTTTCTTGGAGTTTTTCTTCCCACTCATCTTTGTATCTTTCTTGATACTCTTTTCTAGTAGACGGTCTTTCAAACCAGTCTTGTATGTTGGATTCACTCGCAACCTTTGACTTGACTGACTGTTCATAGTCTTGGCCTGGTGTAACATCAAATGTATGTCTAGCATAAGGTTCTCCTATTTCATATGATTCTTTTTTCTTTTTCTTTTTAGATGCTCTTGCTTGTTTTTGTAAATCTGGGTCTGCTTTACCACCAGTTAACATTGAGTTCACTCTTGCAAATGCCCATTGTTGTGGAGTAGTGCCTGGTCTGTGTCCAGTTTTCCAAGCTGCAAGTCCTCTATCATAACTCTTTTTTAGAATACCATAAGGAACACCAGTTTGTTGTGATTTCTTAACTAAACCTTCAATCTTCTCATTAAGATTTACCGATTCGTCTATTTCAAAATCAACTTTAGCTGCAAGGTCAGATGGTAATTTACCTTTTTTTACTAAACCATTAATGTAATATGCAACATCTCTTGCATTAACACCTTTTACCATTTGTCCTAATGCTTGAGCAGGATTTCTATGTCCTTGTTTATGCATTTGTATGTACATTTTAAGTATCCTATCATAACCTTTAGGATGCACCATTTGATGTATCTTATCATAGATTTTTCTATAATAGGGCATTTCTTTTATATCAGTTTCTTCACCTTTTGCTCTTTTTAATTGTGCTGGTGTTGGAGCTCCCTTCTCGCCAGGTTTTCTCATCTTCTCACCAGAACCTTGTTTTATTCTTTGTCTTTTTTTATGAATGTTTTTCCAAAGACTTTCACTAATATCTGTTCTACCAAATCCTAGTTTAGGTTTATTATTTAACATTGAAGTCAAATGAAGTTTCATATATTTGTCAACTTCATTCTTAATACCTATATCGTCTGCTTTTGCAATTATTTTATCATAGAGTATTTGTGATTTCTTTTTCTGTTCATCACTTGCACCACCAGAGTCCATTGCATCTTTTTCCATTTTATAAAATAAATCTTGCATACGAGTAAGTTCTTCTGCACCTTCTTTATCTGCGTGTTTTTTCATAGTTGTTTGTGCAGAACCACACATATAGAAAAACTTAGTTGTGTAATCACCTACTGTAATTTCGTGTTTTGGTTGTTCATTAATATTAAGTTGTTCTTTCAACGCACTTAATAAATCTTTATATGATTTAGAAATTTTACTCTGAAATTTTTCTTTATCAGATGCTTTTTTCATAGAATCATATTTTGATTGAACTGCTTGTGCAATCTTAGATGAAACTTTTACTTTCTTCTTATCCATAAATTGTACTGGAAAATTACCTCGTAAAGATACAGACTTTCTTAACTGCATCATAATATTTTTATCTGCAGCTTTAATATCATCATCTGTTGCAAAATCATCAATATCTGCTGGGTCTATTCTTTTTTCTGAAACTTCACCATACATCTGTTTAAACTTTTTAGTATATTGTGAAGGTTTAGTTTTCTTATCTTTATCACCAGGCGCTGGTTTATATGCATTTGGGTTGTCATCGTCCATTTTCGCTCCCTTTGTAAAATGGGCATCTCTTGCCTTTTTAGTAGATACAGACATTCCTTTTTTATCACCTACACCTTTTGCATAATACTTTGCTGGTTCAGAGCCTGGACTGTCTTTTATATCTGAGTCTTGTTTTGTTTTTGTTATTTTTTTTGTTTCTTTTATTGAATGAAGAAATGCTTTATGCACATTTTCACCATCTGTGTATTGCACATAGTTAGTACCTCTTCTAATTATCTCACCACTAGTTCCATCATTTATATTTTCTACCAAATCTCCGATTTGATAGATTGCACCTCTGACATATAAATCTCTTTCAATTTCTTCATCAGAGTATTTTGAATTCTCTTTTAAGTTCATACCTTTCCTCACATCCTTGAATAATTGATTACCATTTTTAAAACCTCGTGGTAATCCTTTTTGAAATGTATCATAATCATTATTGGTTGCAGCTGCTCTCATCTTAGATGCACTCATTCCAGTAACACCTTCTGCATCTGGGTCTCTTTCACCAGCACTAAAAATTTGTATAGTATCAAAATCGTAAAAACCGTGTCTTTTTTCTTGACCATTATATGTTGTCAACAGTTTTTTAAACTCTGCAACTCTATCCGAACCCACCACCATATTTAATTCTACATAACCTTGTTGGTGAAAATAAACTGCAATATCTAAAACTGTTTTTAATTTATTATTTGCGATTATGTTTCTTTTATGTTTTGGAAACATATCTCTCATATATGCAACTTTCTTTGCAAGTGGTAAAGGGTCTTTCTTATTGTTCTGAGAATGTGATGGGAATATATAATAGTCATCACCACCAGCAATCTTCTTGACTTTCTCTATTAGTTTTTCGTGACCAGTTGTTGGTGGATTAAATCTACCAAATGTAAATACAACTGATTCAGTTGCTTCTGAAAAAGTTCTAAATGACTCGTACTTAATAACCTTATTAGGTGTTTTAAAATCTGGTTTTCTCATAATAGTCTTGTTTGTTACTTCTATCTCATTACCTTTTGTTTTAATAACAACTGGTAAATTTAAATTAGTTGACATATCTTTTAAAACAGCTTGTATGTCTGGGTTGTTTATTATATTTCTCGCTTTGTTTTTTTGAATCTTTTTAAAGAACCTTTGTAGTTCAGATACTTTTATCTCTGGACTATTTCTTGGGTCATTCATTCTATCTACAAAGTGTTTAGTAAATTCTATATCAACTCCATATTTTTTTAATATTCTATCTGCAAATTTTTCTAAATCATTTATATCTTTTCTTGATACCTCTTCTTCTAATAACTCTCTAAGTTTCATTTGATACCTCTACTATTGGTTCACTGCTAGATGTATCTATGTAATCACCTTTAGATGATTTCATATATTTTCTCGTACTAACATCTTTTACCAACATACCATTTTTTAAAGTGTAAGTGATATACTTTGCAACAATTACACCTTCTTTACTTCTATTAATGTGTTCTTTCATAGGGCCATCTTCCATCATTTTTTTGCTCTCATTTTTGCAATTCTCTCTCTGTCTGCAATTCTTACTTTTCTTTCTTGTTTCTTCGCAATCTTATTAATTTTCTTTTTAACATTCGGTTTAGATAAAAAGTTTTGAGTTATCTGTGCTTTTCTCTGCATAGGTAAACTTCTATATGGAAGTTTGTATATCTTTTGCACTAACAAATCTATTGCTTTCTTTCTTGCAATTCTTTTAATTGCTTCTGGTTTTTTATACCTTTTAAGAGATTTCATTCTTTTCTTTAAAAACAATGCAGACTTAGCTCTTAACTTTCTTCCTGCTTTTCTTGCTCTTTGTATAAACTTAGAAATTGCAGTTACTTCATCAAGATTTTCTTTATCCATAATCTCAACAACTTCTTGATCAACAGAATACATATCTCTTACATCGTTATCCAAATCCATAACATACTTTTTTAACTCTGTAAATGTCTTCATTTGTTCATTTCCTTTGTTTTCTTTTTCATCTTCTCTATATAAGCACGATAGATTGCAGCCTCTTTTGTTTTACCAGCAACTTTTGCTCTTTGTTCCATTGCAATCGCAGCTTGTATTTTATGTGCGTGTTTTCTATTACTACTATTTATTTTCTTTACACTTGCCCTTGCAGTCTTTTCATCTTTAAATCCTAGTCCGTGTATCGTACCTTTAGGATTCTCATCTGTATATAAATCAGAATGTTTATCAGA
>CESF01138992.1_pt1 | contig 27593 bp, 25 predicted proteins | sample 356331 | NCBI WGS metagenome assembly CESF01 (sample SAMEA2621779, study PRJEB7988) | marine metagenome | biome: marine biome (ENVO:00000447); feature: surface water layer (ENVO:00002042); material: "saline water (ENVO:00002010), including plankton (ENVO:xxxxxxxx)" | depth 5 m
ACCTGCGCCCCCAGCCCCCCATATGACTATGTCGTTATTTTTTGTATTACTTTTTTTTATAAATTCATTTAGTTTTTTTTGATTTTTTTTGAATTTGCTTTCAAAATTTTTTAATAATTTTAAATCTTTTTTTATTCGAATATTAGAATTTATTTTTTTTTTATTACAGAATATTATAAGATTTTCTTGTGATGAATAAATTTTTTTTACGTTAAAATTATTTAAATTTAATATTTTTTTAAGTGAGTATTTATTAAAATATTGAATATGCTGTAGTGAAAAAACTGTTAATAAGCCATTTTTTAAAAAAAAATTAACATTAGGAACTTCTAATATTAATGTTCCATCTTTATTTAAATTGTAACTAATATCTTTTAAAAACTTATCTAGATCAATTAAATGTTCAAAAACATGTCTTCCGATAATAACATCAAATTTATTGCTGTATAGATTTTTTGAAAAAAAATTCCTTTTTATTTTTAAACCTTTTTTCTTTCCTATCTCTGCGCCAGGACTTGGATCACATCCACTAATGTTACGATAAATTTTTTTGAGTTTACTTATTATATAGCCATCAAAACATCCAATTTCTAAAATTGTAGATCTTTTGTTTAAATTTTTCATTTGATTATTAAATATTTTTAAGAAGGTATTGTCTCTTACTGGCTCGAATCCATCTTTGATGGCTGACGGATAACTATAAAATTTTCTATATAATTCATTTAACATGTTTTGATCAGGTAATTTTTTTAGAAATACATGTGAACAATCTTTGCAAAAAGCCACATCTAATGTGAAACTTTTTTTTTTATTTTTTAATATTTTGTTTAAGTTTTTAATTTTCGAAATCCTAAGAGGTGATGTGAAATATGGAAAGTCATCCTTCCTAAAAAGGTTTTTAATATTTTTACTTTTACATACTCTACAACAATTAATCATTTAAGATAATTTTTCTACCATATCATGAGTGATCATCGTTTCAGCGGGGATATCTATTTTTGCTTTGCTATTTTCAATTTTGTAAAATTCGAATGTTTGAATACCTGTACCCGGTCTTGCAAATTTTATTTTGTCTAAACTTATAGTTTCATTTTTTCTTATATCCTTTTTTGCAACAACACTTCTTCTGATCATAATCTTATTTTTTTTCTCATTCTCTGATAATATTCTATTTTTGCTTCCAAGCATTTTTTCAGTTTTCCTAATTTCATTTACCATTTTTTTCATTTCGTGCGGTTCAATCGCGAACGGATGATCTGGTCCAGGAAAATTTTTATCTAATGTAATATGCTTTTCAATAATATTAGCACCCAGGGATACAGCAATACTTGATGAAAGTACCTCATCGTAGTGATCTGAATAACCTATGGGAATTTCGTATTTTTCTTTTAAATGCACAATGTTATTTAAATTAAGTTCATTATTACTTGGCGGGTAACATGAGGTACAATGTAATAAACAAACCTGGTTTGCGTTATTTTTTTTTAAAAAATTTATAGTATTTTCTATTTCTTTTTGATTAGCCATTCCACTTGAAATAATAATAGGTAAATCAAATTTTTTAATTAAGTTTTCTAAAAGTTGATAATAAGTAAAGTCTATTGATGCAATCTTAATTGCTGAAAGTCCAAATTGTAACAAAAATTCGCAATCTTCTGGTCTATGAATTGCAGACAAAGGAATGAGTTTTTTAATTTTCGCGTATTCAAACATCTCTCCAAACCACTCTCTTGGCATAAGAATTTTATCGCGAGCAATCTCCCACCATGGCTTGTCACCATACAGATGATCCAATCCAACATCAGTAGTCATTTCATTCTTTGAAAATGCCTCTTCAGCATCATAAATTTGGAATTTTACAGCATCAAAACCTGCATCGGCAGTTGCATCTATTAGTTTAAAAACAGTCTCTTTGTCTCTATTATGATTAGACCCTATCTCGGCTATTAAAAAGCTTGGGTTTCCATCTCCAATAATCCTATTATTTATTTCAATTATTTTTTTCATTTTTTGTATTTTTCGATAGTTTTAATTAGTTTTTTTATTGAATCTATTTTGACAGAGTCTTCAAGGTTAATATTGATTTTGTAGTATTTATTTACCTCCATAATCATCATTATGTGATTCATTGAGTCCCAATTTTGAATATCTTTTGATTTTGAATTTACACTCAAATTTTTTGAATTTTTGAATATTTTCTTTAAAATTTTTAATAAATTTTTCTCATCAATTTTTTTTTTTTTAATCATAAAGACATTTTATCTTATCATTACTGATACCTTGGCTTATCAATTGATGCTTCATTTCTTTATGATAAATAAAAGACATGATTAAAAAATAATCGCACTTAAGCTTTTTGGCATGTGTAGCCTTTGAAATTTTAATTTTAGTTCCAATCATATAATTATTTACTTTACTAATATCATTATCAATAACATGTTTAATTTTCTTTCGATTATTGTCATTTAATAAGTTTATAATTGAAGTTGACTGCGAGCTGGCACCAAAAAGACAAATACTATTAACTTTTTGACTCTCAAAAATTGAATTTAATTTATTTTTATAAACACTATATGTTTTTTTATATTGTTTAATATGTTCGTTTATTTTTAGGGTATTCTGAATTTGAATTGAGACTTTTTTATTTTTCTTTGCTTCAACAATTAAAAAATCTCCTGCGTAATACCTCTCTATTTCAAAACCATTTTTATTTAACAAATACTGCAGTGTCTCTATTGAGAAATAGGATATATGTTGATGAAAAAAACTACCAAATACAGATCCATTAAGTATTTTGTATATATTTGGAATTTCAATAAATATTGATCCGTTATCATTTAATTTTTCTTTAACAGTTTTGAGGAAAGAATTTGTGTCATACAAATGTTCAAGTAAATTTCTGAAAAAAATTATATCAAACTTAGTTTTTCTAAAACTTTTTTTTGTAAACATTTCAGCAAGAATTTTCTTTTTTCCTAAATTTTTCTGAGCAACTTTGATCATTGGATTTGGATCGCAACCATAAACGTCCCATCCGTTAAGTTTCAGTTGATTTAAAACATAGCCGTCATAACATGCAACCTCGAGCGCTTTGCCTTTGTTTAATTTTCCACCTTCTATAAAATCTACAAAAAAATTTTTTTCTTTTTTTAAAAGACCGCTAACTACGGTTGAAGAACAATTGTAATACGAAGCAGTATAAATTGAATTAATAATATTTTGGTCTAATAAATTTATTTGCTGTATTAAATTACATTTTTTACATCTTGAAATTGTCAGTGGATAATAATTTATTTTATTTAAAGATTCTTTTGGTATAGCCCCAAAAAATAAAGGGAATTTTTTTGTGCTAAAGATTTCATTAAACTTTTTATAATTACAATTTATGCATTTATTTTTTGACATTATATATTTCTTGCAGATAGTTTAGGGTTAGGTATCTTGATATTATTTAATAACATTTTATTATCTATATTTAGTTTAAGAGATTTCAAGTTTTTTTTATAAATTTTTAAGAGTGCATCTAAAACCTTCTTATTATGAGCATAACTTAAGATATGATATCCTGCGCTTAAAATATTATTTTTTGCTAATTCTTGAATAAAGAAAGTTCTTATTATTTCTGCGTTATAATTCTCAGAATTCTTAAATATAAAAAAATTTTTGTAAGGGAAACCTTGAATATCTATTAAATGTTCTAAATGAGTATCTCTAATTATATTTTTAATTTCTTTGATTAAATATTTTCCATTTTCATCAATTTTTTCACAAACACCATTTTTTTTTAAAAACTTGATAGTAAATAATGCAGCTGCTAAACTAAGTGTCTCTCCACCGAATGTTAAAGAGTAAAAAATTTCATCAGAATGTTTCATTATTTTCTTTTTACCAGCTAATACAGACAGTGGTAAACCATTTGCAATGGCTTTAGAAAAACAAGCTAAATCAGGAGTAACTTTAGAAATTTTTTGATATCCCCCAACAGATGATCTAAAACCAGTTACAACCTCATCAAAAATTAAAATTGCATTATATTTATCGGCTAATTCTCTTACTTGTTTTAAGAAACCTTTACATTTTTTGGTACAATATTGGCAGAGGCTATTACAAATTGGCTTTGATTTAGAAACAGGTTCTAGAATAATACAAGCTACTTGATTTTTGAATTTTTTTAACAAATCTTCTAAGCTCTTAATATCGTTATAATTAAATCTATGTGAATATTTTGATATATCATTTGGTATCCCTCCATTCATTGAGGTTTTTGAAATATACCAGTCCTGCCATCCGTGATACCCGCAAAAAAGTATATGGTTTTTTTTAGTCACGTGCCGAGCCAATCTTACTGCAACAGTAGTAGCATCATTGCCATTTTTGCCATACCTCACCATCTCTGCGCAGGGAACATTTTTTGAAATTAATTCAGATAATTCAATTTCTAAATCTGATGTTAAAGATAACGTAGTAGCATTATTAAGTTGCTTAATTATATGTTTATTAAATTGAGGATTTGAATGTCCAAGAATAATCGCTCCGAGGGACATTATAGTGTCGATATATTTATTATTATCTACATCCCAAACGAAAGCTCCTTTTCCTTTTTTTAAAGCAAATGGTGTAATGCCATAAGCAAATTGATCGAGTCCTTTGCTGAAAGTTGAAGGAGCAGCAACATACTTTTTTGATTTATTATATAATTTTAAAGATTTTTTTAGTCTGTTCATTAAATTTTAATTATTGCCCTTCCTAAAATTTTTCCACTTTTTAAATCATTTAAAGCTTTATTGATTTCGTTCAATTTATATTTTTTTGTAACGATTTGTTTTAATTTCATTTTACCATTTCTATAATGTGTTAAAAATTTTTTAAAATCTCTATGAGGTATACAGGATCCACCCCTTGAGCCTATAATTTTTTTCTCTGACATCAACAAATTTCTTGTGTCTACTGAGGGCTTATCTTTTGGAAAACCAACAAGAATTATTGATCCACCAGTTTTTTTTCCAGGTATACATTCTTTTGCCAATTTAATAGACATATTAAATGTTTCAAGACTACCGACCATATCAAAAACATAATCAGCACCATTACTATTTAAATATTTTTTTGTGCGTTGAACACAATGATGATTTGATTTAAAAAATTTATCAGCGCCAAATTTTTTAGAAAATTTTAATTTTTTATTATCAATATCAATTGCTATAACTGGTTTACACCCTAAGTTTTTTAAAGCATTTATTGCTAAATTTCCTAGTCCTCCAGCACCAACTACAATTGCACTTTGATTTTTTTTTATATTTACACAATTATAAGGCGTTCCGTATCCTGCAATACCTGCACAACCCATTATAGATAAATCATCAGAATTTGAACTTTTTGGAACTCTAGTAACAAATTGAGAATTAATAAGCGTCTTTTCAGCCCAGGTAAAAATAAATGCCTCAATTTTTCTTTTCTCTAGAAAAATATTTACCGGCTTATAGTACGATTTATCTTTGGTTGAACTCTTATTAAAATTAGGCATCCAACTTACTATGACCTTGTCATTAACATTAACATGCTTAACCGATTTTCCCTTTTTGATTATAATACCAGTTGCTTCGTGTCCTAACAATTCTGGATTTTTAGGATCTCTTGATAAATTAATTAATTGAGAGTGGCATATGCCTGTTGAAATTATTTTAACGACCACCTCGTCTTTTTTTGGGTCTGGTAAATATATTTTTTCTATTAATAAACCTTTGCCCTTTTTTCTATAAATTGCTGCACTTGTTTCAATCATAATTTTTTTAAAAGTTTCAATAATTCGTTATGTATAAGTTTATTTGTAGCAACAAATGTTTTACCAAAAGTATATTTTTTGTTTGTTGTTGTAGTAATTTTTCCACCCGATTCTAGTAAAATAATAATACCTGCCGCAACATCCCATTTTTTTAATGTACCTCCCCATAAACCATCAATTTTACCACTCGCAAGATATGCCAAGCCTAATGATGCAGAACCAATTCTTAAACAGCCGCGTGATATATCATTAATTTTGCCAAATATTTGATACTTATTTTTTCTGCTAATTCTTTTTTCAGCTGAAAACGTTGCTATAAATAAAGCGTCTTTTAATTTCTTACGGTTTGATACTCCAATACTTTCCCCATTTAAATACGCACCTTCGTTTTTAGAAGCATAAAAAATTTCATTTGTTATTGGGTTATTAATTATTCCAAGAATTATTTCACCATCATACTCAAGAGCAATAGAAATGGAAAACAAGGGAATGCCGTGTATGTAATTAACTGTACCATCTATTGGATCAATAATCCATTTGTATTTAGAATTGGTTTTTTTTATTCCTGTTTCTTCTCCTTCAAATTGATGAGTCGGAAAATTTTTTCTTATCACTTCTTTAATTTTATCTTCAACTAAAATATCTACATCTGAGACTAAGTCTCTATAATTTTTATTTTTGAGGTAAAATGAATTATATTTTTTAAAAAAACTACTTACAATTTTTCCACTCAATGAACTTGCTTTTATACCTATCTTTAAAAAATTATTTTTCATTTTATTATCGATTTAAGGTTTTGGTTTATGCAAAAACTATTCAGTGGGTCATCTAGTTGAATACCAGAAATCTTATTAAGTATTTCATTTTCATTCATACTACTTTTTAAACTTCTTATATATTTAGATTGTGAATCATTCTTATCATAATATTGTAGCGCTGCTTTAACGCCCATCGCAGTATACTTGGGTAATTTTGAATTAAATAAACCTAATCTTAAAGAAAGGATTATTCTATTGTTTGGTGATAATTTTCTAATTGGTTCTCTAGCAACTCTACTAATTGGATCAAATAAAAGTTTATTTGAAAATCTATTAATTTCTTTTTTCATATAGCTTATGGCAAATTTTTTTTCCAATAGTTTTGATACAATCAATGCATCCGTAATTTCTTTCATTGAATTTTTAACTACTCTTGAAATTTTTTTATCACCCATGGCCTCATGTATAAATTTATATTTTTTCATCCAGCCTAAGTAGGCTAGCAAAGCGTGGGGAGCATTATGAATGAAAAATTTTGCATACCAATGCATCATAAATAAAGATTTTGATACTTTCTTAACCTCTAATAATTTTTTAAACCTATTAATATTCTCTAAAATTAATTCACCATCCTCAGATATAATCGTCAAATGATCTTCCTTGAGCAATTTAGGTGATGCAGTATTTGAGGTTATTACATCAGGAATACCAAAGTAAACATTTTTATTACGGGATAAATTTTTAATTCCCTCCACAGTATGTATGTCGTTTTCACATGAAATTAAATTTTTAGCTTGTTTAAATTTACTAGCAATCTCATATGATTGATTAGGACCCACACAACAGAATACATAATCGTAATTTTTAATATCTATTTTTTCATCAATATGAAACGCCTTTTTAAAAAAAATTTTTTTGAATTTATATCTATTTTTTTTTATACAAGCTGAATAAAAGTAATTTCTTTTTTTTAATGACTCTATTAGCTTTTTACTCTTGTCTACAAAACTAAGTTCATACCTATCGCTTGAAAATTTGTAAGCTAGAAAACCTCTGCCAATAGCACCTGCACCAAATATTAAAATTTTTGTAGGCATCGCAATGATTTATCTTAATATTATACTTACTTCAAATGTCTTTTTAATATTTTGCCTGAAGCTGTCTTTGGCAGTTGTTTATGTATAATCAAATCTATTGGTGTCTTGAATAAGCCTAATTTTTTTTCACAATATTGAAGTATTTGTTTTAAATCTGGATTTGATTTTTGTGATACAATATGTCCAACTAAATTTTCACCAAAAAACTCATCTTTAATACCAATTACTGCAACGTCAACTATATGGTTAATTTCTTTGATAACTTCCTCAATTTCAGAAGGCATGATATTTACTCCGCCTTTTACAATTATATCTTTTCTTCTGTCTACAAATATTAGATTGTTATTTTTATCAAATTTTCCAAGATCTCCAGTTTTAAAAAAATTGTTTTGGTTAATTTTTCTTTTGCCAAGATATCCGTTCATTAAAAAATTACTTTTTATAAGTATTTGACCAGATTGATTCTTAACAGATGATATTTTTTTATTTATTAATAATTTACATTTTACACCCTTGAGAGGCTTTCCTATAGACCCCGGTACTCTATTTTTAAGAAATGGATTATCAAAATGAGTTGCTCCGGTTTCTGATAGACCATAAAGATTTGAAACTTTAATACCAAATTTTTTTTCAAAATTTACATGATCTTTTTTATCTAAAATTGCTGAACCACATCCAATAAATTTTATTTTATTTTTACAGAATTTTTTTGACTTTCCTAAGAGGAAAATTGAGTTTAAAATTGTCGGCACAGTTTGAAAGTAATTAATATTTTTTTTAAATACAATTTTCCACAAACTATTTTTGATTGACCAATAATTATCACAAATTATTATTGAGCCCGCTGTTACTAAACAATGTTTAATACTATATCGTAATACAGATGTGTGACCAAATGGCAAAAAGCATAAATGTCTAGGATTCTGCTTGTTTGAAAAACCTGATCTTAATAAAGCAATTTGTCCATTGATCATCGAAGCATGAGAATATTTAATGATTTTAGAATTGGAGGTTGTCCCTGATGAAAGATAATAGCATGCAATATCTTTTTTTTTATTAATAAATTGATTTTGATTATTTTTTATTTTTGAATAATTTTTTTTCAAAAAAGAATACAAATTATTTTTTTTCTTTATAAAATGTTGATTAAATTGAGTGTTTAAATCAGAAAAGTTATTGTCATAAAAAATAATTTTAGGTTTAATAGTTTTTAAATGTATATTAATATTTTGATTTACTGACGATATTGGAATTGGGTTAATTATTGTTCCAAATCTTATAGAAGCAAAATAAACTATTAAATAATCAATAGAGTTTGCTAACAACAAACTGACTACATCATTTTTTTTTAATTTTTTCTCAAAAAAATAGTTGCAGCAACAATCAACTAAATGATTAAATTGATGATAATTTATTTTTATTTTATCATCTTCAATGAATATTTTATTTGGATATTTTGTTGAATTATAACTAATAACATCAGAAAAAGTATTAAACTTTTTAAGAGTTTTAACATAGTCTAATATTTTCATACATTTTTAAGTTAATCTATTCTTAAATTTAACGTTCTTTTTTTTTTCTATTAATTCAACAAGCTCTCTGTTTTTTCCCATCAGCCATATTGTTCTTGATTTTTTATGACCTGATCCAAGCACAATGTCTGAGATCAAAATCATTCCAGTTTTTTGTAAACGTTTTATTTCAATCTCTAATTTATCAATGTAGTAAGCTAAATGGTGCACCCGTTCTCCGTTATTTTTTAAAAAATTATTGATTTTGGATTCTTTATTACTGGGTGCAATAATTTCGATTACCGGTCCAGAAGTCCCATAGCCAATATCTAAGAATTGAACTTTTACTCCATGCGCTTTTTCATTTTTTGGTGATGTTAACGGCTTAAAACCGTAATTTTTATTAAAATATGATCTTCCTCTTGATAAACTTTTAAATACTATGCCTATGTGATCTAGCTTCATTTAGTAAACCTCCAATGTGTCGCCCATGGTAAAGTACCATTTGTTTTTTATTTTATTGGTATTGATTTTTTTTCTATTAAAGATTTTACATATAAATGGTCGTTCTGACACTTTTTTAAAACCTAGATTTTTAATAGTTTTCAAAAGTTTATCATCACCTTGACACCACAATGAAAAAATAGTGGATTTTTTTTTCTTTAAAAAATTAAGAGCGTTTACGATACTTTCTTCATAAAAATGACGATTATTGGTGTCTATATAATAATCAATAATATGACCATATAGATCTGTCTTATATTTGTATAATTTCAAAACAATATACCCAATTACATTCTTTTTGTTTGATATATCTATAATTTCAAAATTGTAATATTTTTTGTCTGGTCTAAAAATAAATCTCCAATTTAAATATTTTGAATCGCGTACAGTTTGATAAAAAAATTTTTTTCTATTTTTTTTTGCAATTTGATCAAACTTATTACTAAATTTTTTAATCTCTCTTAGCTGGATATTTTTTTTTGTGACGTGCATATTTTTTTTAGAAATATTTTTTAATTCAAATAATTTCTGGTTAAATACATCCTGGTATTGAAAAAAGGCTTTATGCAACAAGTAAGATCTTTTATTAGGGTAGCCAAATACTAAATCAGTTTTTTTTCCTGTATCTTTCAGTAATTGATCACCCAAAAACTTCATTATACCTTTGTCCTGGAAGTGAGGATGAACTATCATTGCGATTGAATTTGAAAATTTTGTTTTTTTGCCATTTAAATAATAGTTTATTGGAATTGTTGAAAAAGTTGCTATAATTTTATTTTTTAATTCACAAACATACACAAATGGTTTTATGCTATTTGGAGACTTCTTAAATTTCCAATACCAATTTTGAATATTTCTTCTGTTCCAAGGGTGCTCTTCTACTAAACGATCAAGCTTTAAAATTTGATTTTCATCTCCATTTTTGTATTTTCGAATTTTAAACATATTTGAAAATTATGAATTCATTTTTAAGTTTATATTTAAAATTAAGATTTTCAAATATCTTTTTTGATTGCAAATTATTTTTTCTAACTTTTGCTTCTATTATATAACGTTCTTTTTTTTCTAATTTATTCATGCCCATTTTAACCAGTTCTTGTCCAAAATATCTTCCTCTAACGAACCAGTCTAATGAATAATCAAGTATATACTTTTTGTTTCTTTTATTAAATCTAATCTGTCCAACTGGGATATTGTTTAAATATAAAACAAAAATTTTAATCTTTGGATTTGATATAGCTTTTTTAAACCATTTTTTGTGATTTTCGTAAGTAATTTTTTTTCTTTTGACTGAATTTTTTACAACTTTATTATCCTTTACCCAATTATAAAAAATATTTATATCGTTTATTTTTGCTCTTTTTAATTTTAATTTATTTTTGTCTGATGGTTTAATTATTTCCAAAACTCTCTGTAAAGTAAATTTATCAACCATTATTTTTGATTTGGTACTCATGCTCATTAATTTTTTTTTATCATTTATGATTTTATAAAATTTTTTTTTAAAGTTAGATGATGAGAAATCTTGCTCATTTCCCAAATATAAAGCAGCTTTATTTTTATCTAAAAAATTACAAAATGGCTTTTGATTTTCTGACAAACTATAAACTATGCTTGGTATATTGTAATATAAACGTTGTAAATAAGCTGAACCACAACTCCCAATACACAAAGTTGACTTCAATATCATTTTATCAAAGTTTTTAACATAATTAAAAAACCTAATTTTTTTAGTTGTTAATTTATTATTTACCTTATTAGATAATCCACCAATAACTGTAATTTGTAAATTGTCTTTAATTTCTTTTAAACTTTTAATTATTTTGAGATAAAACTTATTTAAATCTGAATTACTAAAAAAAACTAAAATTTTTTTAACTGAACTAAGTTTGAATTTTGGATTATACATAGGATTTATTATTGCAAATTTTGAACCCACAAAAATTTTTTGATTTCTTCGCTTTATATAAAAGTTTTTTTTAGCATTAACATTTCCGTTAATTATAATATCTGATTTTAAATTTTTTCTTATAAAATCATCGATAAATATAGTTCTAATCTTTTTATTAATTTGTTTTATCCAAATGTTATGAATGCCATAATGATCAACGATGATCACATCATTATTGCCTGCTTTGCACTTTTTTAGAATATTGCTAGTTTCTACTGAATCCTTAATTTGCGAAGTTCTTAACCAACTTCTATAATTTTTTTTTTTTATTTTATTTTCTGGTTTAAAAAAAAATATTTTCTTTACTTCCTTTTTTAATTTTTGTTCGATTAGTTTCTTTTCAGTTGAATTTGCCCTAGAAATAATAAAAATTTCATTATTTTTTTTTAATCCTTTTATTATCGTTAAACACCTGAATAAATGTCCAGAGCCTATTATTTCATTGTAATCAAATCTAAAAAAAATTTTCATGGCTAAATTAACTTTTGATATTTTTTTAAGAAATGCTTAGAAATCCTAAAATTATCATTTTTTTCAATACTTTGTCCGAGACTTTTCCAAAATTCCATTTGTAACAACTTATCATTATTATCATAAATCAAATTGCCATCTAAATAATCATTCATTTCAGTCGATGCCTCTTTAATTTCCTCAGGTGTATTTTCTTCAAAAATAAAAAATTTTTTATAATAATTACCATCTCCGGAAACACCAATTTCTTTTATAATTTCATTAAATTTTAAATATCTATCTTTCTCTAAAGAGAAAACTTTTTTTAAAATAAATATTCCACTTTTAAAGGTATAAATTGACTTTAAAAGAACCCAATTCACAAATACAATTGGTTTCCTAAAAATAAATGGAATGATACTTAAGCCTGTTTCTGAAAAGATAGAAAACTTAGCATCACATAACAAAGAAACGTCCAGAGCCTGATTTTTAATATTTAAAAAGGGAAGATCTATAATTCCTTCTCTTTTAATTGATAATTCTTGAGATGCTGTCTCACCTACTCTTATACACTTTAATCCAATTTTGTTTAGATGGACTGCTGTATCTTCATAATTTGTAATATTTGAATCTCTATAATTGTGATAAGACCAATCTATTGTATTTCTATATTTTTCTAAAAATGAACCATCCCTATTGTGAAAACAAATAAATTTATTTTTTTTTAGGTTAAATTTATTATAGAAAGATTTTGTTTTTTTAATAATATTTTTATTTAATTTGTGACCTTGGTTTGAATAGTTTTCAGATATTTTTTTTATCAACAGTGAATTTATAGGAAATTTTTGAAAACTTTCATAAGGGATAATATTCTTATTACAAAAAAAACTTTCATTCATTTTGCAAAATAATTTGGCAAACCTACCTACATAAATTAAGTTATATTTTTTTTTCCAAAAATTATACCAATCTATGTTTACGTGATCTGTTAATTGATCACACAGAAATATGTCGACAGTTTTAGATGATGTTGTATTTTCAACTCTATAAAACTCAATAGGGTAATAACCTCCTACTCTTCCTCGATCTATATAATTAAATCTAATTATTATAAATATGTTAAGGAATTTTAATAACAGTAAAAGAGTAAATGATACCGGCCAAAAAAATTTATCAAATATTATTAAATATAAATTTTTTATTTTTTTTTTTATATATAAATTCACAATATAATTAAAATTTAATAATTACTCTACCACCATACTTTTTATGGTATTCAATAGCTTTATTGATCTTATTAAATGGAAAAGTTTTACTAATTAATTTAGAGAAGTTAAATTTTTTTGATTTATAAAGTTGAAAATATTTTTTCATATCCCTGCTAATATTTGTATAACCTCCCATCGATCCTGAAATTTTCTTGCCATGTAAAACGTCAAAAAAGTTTACTTTTACACTAGATTTATTTTTTGGAACACCAACCTGCACCAAATGTCCGTCATTTGAAAGACAGCTGATAGAAATCCCTATAGTTTTGTCATCACCAATATTACAAAAAATATGACTCAAACCTTTATTATTCGATATGCTTAAAACTCTATTTTTAAAAATAGTTAGATTATTATTAAACTTTAAACAGTATTTGGCTCCAAATTTTTTTGCTACACTTAAAGACTTATCTCTAATATCAATTGCTACTATATTTTTAAATTTTAAAAATCTTAATGTCATTATCATTAAAAGCCCAACACCACCACAACCTACTACTCCAACATAATCAGTTTTATTTTTAAAATTCTTATAATTTAAAATAGCTCCAACACCTGTGGGTATTGCGCATCCAAATAGAGCTGCATCTTTTAGATTTATACCACTTGGCAAAATTGTTAACCTATTTTCTGATACAACTGCGTAATTATTAAAAGTTGTAACCCAACCTGCATTTATAATTTTTTTTGTACCTGAAACTCTATATTTTGGTGTGTTAGAATTTATTCCCTTGCCTTTTAACCAGTGTAACACAACATTTTTTCCTACTTTAACATTCTTAACGCCTGGTCCAACCTTAATCACTTTCCCAGACGCTTCATGTCCAAGACAATGGGGAATATATTTATCTATCGCTCCAACTCCATTGATTTCATCAATTTGCTTACCGCATATGCCAGAGTAAAATATTTTTACTAATACTTGGCCTTTTTCTAAATAACTATTAAACTCTAACTTTTCGATCTTTAAACTGCTTTTTTTTTTGATTAAAACTGCAGCTAAAAATTTATGGATACTCATGAGATTTTAAAATTATATTAGTATTTGTTTTTTTTTAAATAGTTTTTTAATTTTTTTTGTACACAGCTCTTGGTGCTCAGGTAATATATTTTGAATATAAGATGGATATATGTTTGTGCACTTAATTTTTTTTAAAAGATTAAAATAGCTAATACCTTTTGTGCCTATATTAAAAGTTCCAAAGATATTAAACTTAATTATTTTTTCAATGATTGTAACAAGTTCATCAATACATACAAATGATCTTACAATATTTTTAGCTATGCCAATTTTTTTTTTATTTTTTTTTGTTTTGATTAAAATATCGTCAATAAAACTTTCATTTTTTTTCCCAAAACCGAAGACGATAGGCACTCGAAAAACTGTATAAAATTTAGTTTGTTTTTTTATTAATTTTTCACTTTTAAGTTTTAGTTTTCCATATAAGGTACTTGGTTTACATTTAGAGCTTTCCTTTGCAAACTTTACATTACGAGAATAAACTTTATCCGTTGATAAAAAAATAAAATGAGTTTTTTTATCTAAATACTTCAAAATATATTTTACGGCACCAAAGTTAATATTAGATGCAATTTTTTTTTTCTTTTCATTTTCTCTTGGATTTTTTAGTGCAGCAAAATGAACAAAATAATTAGGTTTTATTTTATTTAGTATTTTTTTAATATTTCTTTCTTTTGTCAAATCTACTTTAATATAATTAACATTTTTTTTTTTCCTTATTTTACTTTTATAGTACAAATAAAAAATTTTATAATTTGTATAATAAATTTTTTTGAAAAAGTAATTTCCAATAAATCCACTTGCACCTGAAATGATTATCGATTTATTGTTGATCATTTCTTAAATAATTTCTTATTTTCTAAATAATAATTGTAATCCGTATTTTTAATTAAATTCAAATCATGACTTATAATTAAAATCGTAATTTCCATTTCTTTATGAATTTTATCAATTAAATCAATTATAATTTGGGTATTTTCTTTATCTAAAGCGCTTGTAACTTCATCTAATATTAATATCTTGGGGTTTTTAATCAGCGCTCTAGCAATACTAATACGCTGAATTTGACCTCCAGAAAATCTTGCTCCCTTTTCACCTAAAATAGTATTGAATCCCTCTGGCAAATTCTTGATAAAATTTAATAGATTTAATTTTTCGCAAAGTTTCTCAATTTCACTTATAGTAACATCACTTTTAATAAGTTTAAAATTTTCAAAAATAGTGTCGTTTAGTAAAATATTTTCTTGAGATACATAAGATACATTGCGTGTATATTGCTCAATTTTAATATCAAAAATATTTTTACCATCTAACAGAATACGACCTTTATTAGGTTGTATAAGTCTTGAGATTAAATTTGCTAAAGTTGATTTACCAGAACCAGATTCTCCAAAAAAACCAACTTTGCTACCTTGTTGAATCTCAAAATTTAAATCACTTAATACAATATTATCTTCGTCGTATCCAAAATCCACATCCTTAAAAATAATTTTCTCTTTAAAATTAAAATCACTTATATTTGAAAAATTTAGTTTTTTAGTCTGTGCGTCTTGATTGATCTTATTAATTTGATCAAAGCTAGAAATACTTCGATTTAAAACACTATATTCTTTAATTAAAAGATTTGATTTAGATGATATCCTATAAAAGGCAGCCATTATTACCGACAATTCAGAAAACGTTAAATTTATTAGATCTGAGAAGAAATACACCAATAATATACCTATTATTGTTATAGGTATAAAAATATTGGAGATAAAACTGTCGAGCAAATAAGCTTTAATTGCGTGTTTTGCAGAAATTTTAAATTTTGTCTCAATAATATTTGTTATTTTAGTTTGCAAACCAAAAGATAAAATATTTTTATAGAAGCCTAAAAATTCTTGAAGACTGTTAAAAAAGTTATTATTGGCATTAGTATTTGCGATACCCAAATTTTGACTACATTTACCCAAAAAAATAAACGGAAAATATATTCCTATAAGTATAAACAAAATAATAACTGTAGATTCTAAAGAAATTGCAATCGGTATTAACAAAAAAAAGAGTATTTGAATAATATTCGAAAATAGTCTGGAAAGAGAAGACAAGGAATCGCCTACTAGCTGTACCTCACGTGTAAAAGTATTTATTAGCTTTCCTTGTGAACTTTTTATAAAAAAATTTAAATTCGAATTATAAATGTTAATCAAAGTATTTTTGATTAAATCGTTACAATATTTATATTTGATCTTTTGTGAAAAAAAATGAGATAATAAAATAAAACAAACACTCAGTATTGAAAATGCTATAAATATAAAAAATATTATATTATCACTGTAAAGGTTAATATTGTTTAGAAAGTTTTTAAATAATAAAGTTATTTTAGAAAAATTTTGGCTATCGCTCGAAATTATTAAATCCATTATTGGAACAATCGATAATAAACTTATAGTTTCAAAAAAACCTCCTATAAAAATGAAAACAGTTAAGAAAAATAAATTTGAAAAATTTTTATTAAAAATATTTAAAATTAATTTTTTTAACGATTTAAGATTTTGCATTACTTTAACTTTAAGTTTTGCATACGCTTAATGTTATAATATTTGTCTTTTTCAAATTCTTTTTTATCAGAAAAATCCTCAAAATAGTTTTTAAGCTCATTAATAGCGTCCTCAATTTTTCTTTTTGGTTTATAGTTAAGTTCATCAAAAATTTTATTCGACGAAATATGATACGATCTATTATCATCGGTTTTGATTGTTTCAACGTCTAGGCGTGGACCAATAATATCTCTCACGGTTGTTCCGATTTCATTCAAAGAAAGGTTCTGAAAACCTACATTATAAATTTTTTTATCAACTAATGTATCATCTGTTTCTAACAATAATGTGTAAGCATCTATCATATCCATTAGATGTATATTTGGTCGAAGTTGATCACCCCCAAAAATTTTAATCTTATTATCAAAGAATGCATGTTTAGTTATTATGTTGATGACTAAATCTAATCTTAGTCTACTTGAAAGGCCACAAACAGTAGCGGGTCTTATTACAGTTTTAACCATATCACTTTTATGATTAAAAAGAATTTTTTCACATTCAGCTTTGTATTTAGAGTAATCTGTTATTGGCTCTAGCTCTTCTTGTTCACTAACATTTTTAATATTTTTTATTCCATAAACACTAGAGGATGATGCATATATAAATTTTTTAATTTTATTTTTTTTACATATATTTAAAAATGGTAAAAAAGAGTCTAAATTAATAGACTTTCCTAAAGTTGGATTAAGTTCGAAGCTTGGATCATTTGATATACAAGCAAGATGAATTACTGCATCAATAGATTTTGTAGCTATATCAACTATTTTCTCATCTCTTATATCGCCTTTTATCAACTTAAGGTTAGGGTGATCATTTAAATTTGAGCCATAAATTTGAAGGTCTAGAACTTTTACAAAATATCCTTTTTTTAATAAATGTTTTACAAGTTCTGAGCCTACAAAACCACACCCACCTGTTATCAAAATATTTTTGTGCATTATTTTAGAATATGGTCTACAGTTTTTAAGAATTCTACGCGATCTAAATAATTGCTATTACCAACTATTTCAACATTTTTACCAGCTGCAATTGAGGCTAAGAATAAACTTACTTCACTATTAATTTTAGAAGATAAAAATAAAGACAATAAAGCAAATAGACAGTCACCAGCACCCACCTTATCAACTATATCTCTGGCAAAAGAAGGGGCCACTGAATAAGATGGTTTAGTTTTGTTCAATAACGCTGCTCCCGCTCTACCCATTGTAACTATCAAATTATCAATATTCATTTTCTTAATTAATTTTTTTCCTATTGGTGCGAAATTCTTACTTCTACTCCTCATTTCATGTTTCAGTTCATTTAAATTTATAATTACACAATCTAAATTTTTATATTTTTCTAGAGAATGATGTCCTATATTTGCGGCATTAATTTGTGCATTTAAAGAACAAAATTTTGATTTTTTAATAATTTTTTGTGCAATTTTTGAATTTATTAACCCATGTCCATAATCTGCAACAATAATACAGTCATACTTATTTAATTTTTTATCTAAAAAATTTATAATTTTTTTTTCACTAGATTCATTTATTTCGGCATCATTAAACGTATATACTCCCAATAATTTTCTTCTTTCATTTTCTTCAATATATCTTCTCTTAACAATAGTCGGAGAATTTTCTTTATTAAAAGAATGAAATTTAATTTTATTACCGATTTTATTTTTAATAAAATTATTATCTTTCATACTTTTTCCTTTGTAAGATAAAATATCAATTTGTTTAACAAAATCTCTAAGATGCATAGCTATAGCACCAGAGCCACCCAAATATCTCTCAACTCTATTTTTTTTTAAAGCAAGGAATGGTTCTTTTCCAGATTTACCTAATGCATCACAAAAAACATACTCATCAATTATTATCTCTCCTATTACCAAAATTTTTTTATTTTTAAGATTATTTATATCGCTCACAATTTTATTGAAATTTGATATTTTTTTAATTTTTGAGATACTTCTTTTTTGCTCCTCTGTAAAAAAATCTAATTTTGAATTAATAATATTGGATGAACTAAATAGTTTTGATGAAGTTGTTATAAATCTGCCCCCACCTTTTTCAACTGCTTTTTTTTCTAAAAATATATTCTTAGTTAAATCTTTTTTTTTATTTTTATAATCCATACCTTTGCAATAAAAGTCTGGTTTTAATAATTTAATTACTTCTAAGGATGTTTCAAAGTTGCTCTTACAAATATAATCAATAGTCTGAATTGCTTCTAAAGTTTCTGATCTAAACTTAAAATTAAAATAAGGACGTCCAGATCCTTTGTTTACAAATTCATCTGCAGTTAAAGATACAACTAAAATATCTCCATTTTTTTTTGCTTCCTCAAAATACTTTATGTGACCATGATGAATAATATCAAAGACTCCGTGGCATAAAACAACTTTGTTTTTTTTTAATTTTTTTAGTTTTGATGCTAATTTTTGTAATTTTATAATTTTACTCATTTTTTTAAATACCTAAACCATGATTTTGTGGCAATTTTGATTTTTTTTGGTGTCCATAATGGAGCATTTTTCCAATATTCGATATCTGCTAGTATTTTTTTTATACCTTCTTTTAGAGTAATTTTGGGTTTCCACCTGACAATTTTTTTAATTTTTTTTATATCCGCATGAGTTTTTCTTGGTTCTCCAGGTCTGTCTTGTATAAACACATAATTAGACTTAAGTAATTTTGCAATATCTAAAATTTTAACTGGTTTTCCATTACCCACGTTTAAAATAGTATTATATGATTTGCTTTTTGCAGACATAATCAAAGCGTCGACAACATCGCTTACATAAATAAAATCTCTACTCTGTTGGCCATTACCAACAATGGTCAATGGTTTGCCTTTTAACTTTTGTGTTAAAAATACTCCAAACATTGCTCCGTACGATCCAGACGTTCTTGATTTTGTACCGTAAACATTAAATAATCTTAAAGAATTAAATTTAATTTTATAAATTTTTGACCAGTGTACAATTAATTCTTCAGCAACGTATTTACTGAATGCGTAAGGATACTGAGGATCGATTTTTTCTGTCTCTTTAGTTGGATATTTTTTTGGTATTCCATAACAAGATGATGATGCTGTGTAGACTAATTTTTTTAAATTTAAATTTTTACAATGTTCAAGAATATTTAAAGTAGATAAAACATTTGAATTAAAATACTTCTTGGGATTTTCTATACTTGGAATAATATCGGCAATTGCGGCTAAATGGAAAACATAAACTGTATTTTTTGTAAAAATATTTTTCCATTTTCCATTAATAGATAAATCATAATTATAAAATTTTATTTTATTTTTTATATGATTTAGATTTTCTTTTCGACCTGTAGATAAATTATCTATTGCATGAACATCATAACCTTGATCAACTAATGTAGTACACAAGTGTGAGCCTATAAACCCTGCAGCACCTGTAACAATAACTTTAGAATTTTTTTTTATAGACATTTTTAAATTTTATGAATAATAAGTTTACACTTTTAAACAATAAATGCTGGTTTTAAACAAAATAATAAAGATTATAGCTAACAACATAAAAATAAGTATTTTTTTTATACTATCTATCCCTTTTCAAATTCTCATATTGAATAATTTCGGTGCAATCTCCTATCAAGATATACTTGTATGTTTAAAATTATTAATTTTTTTAACTATCTTATACAATCTTTTAAGTATTTTTAAGATGGTTAGGAAATTTGAATTTGAAAATTTAATAAATTTAATAATAATTTTAAATATTTTATTTAATTTTATTTTTTTCAATAATGGGTTTGTCACGTTTAAAATATTTATAGCAATTCAAATAACCATTATTTTTTTTTATTTTTATTATTTTTCTCAATTAAAGTTAGTTTTTAATAAAATTTATAAATTTGTAGGTATCACTTCCGGTTTGTTAATGCCTATAATTGCCTTTAATTTTTTTAATTACGATGACGTCAACAATAAAAACCTGTTTAAAAATGATCATTTTAGCAACTTACAATTAGAAAATAAAATCGATACATACGTTATAGTTCCAGATGGATTAATGAGTTTTGACAAATTAAAACAAAATAAATTTTACAATGATGATAATTATGAACAAATATTAATTAAAAATAATCTTATTTCACTAAAGTCTTTTGCTAACTATCCGACAACATTTGCTTCATTGCCATCAATGCTTAATGGGTCTATTTTTAAAGAAGATATTAGAGTAGAGGAAAAAAAATTTACTCAATTAATACATCAATCTTCATCTATAAAAATGTTTATGAAAAATAATTATGAAGTTTTATGGTTCGAAAATAATTGGATAGGATCAAAATGTTTAAATAGTGAATTTACCTGTCCTCAAAAAAGTAAGGTTTTTAACTTTGCTGATAACGAAATTGTCCTAGAATATTTTAAACTTATCAATATCAATCTGTACTGGAGCAATAAAATTTTACGCTTGTTTAACATTAAGAAAAAATATCATCTTGATAACATAACTATGATGTTAAAAGGTCACGAATATACTAAGCCTGTTTTTGTCTTTGCACATATAATGATACCTCACCAACCTTTTAGGGTAGACAAAAACTGTAATCCAATTTATTTGCAAAATACTTACACTCCTCAATGGAGTGAAAAAAAGTATTTTATTCAAGTCGAGTGTCTTAAAAAACAATTAATTGATTTTAATAATTTTATAAAGTCCAAAAACAGACCTTATTTATTGATTATTGCGTCAGATACCGGTTGGACCTTTGATGATAGTAGACATCCAAATCATAATCCTAAAAAAATGTGGCCAGAAAGTTCATTTCAAAATAATATCATTATGAGTGAAAAATATGCTTGTTTTAACAAAGATAAAATAGTTTCAAATGCAGAAATTTTATTACTAGCCTTGCATTGTTCTGAGAACAAACCGTTTCCGTTAATCGATAATGATCAATTTGATGCATATTATTCTAAAACGGGGAATGTCAATGCTAATAAGCTAATAAAAAGAAATTTTGCTAGATAAGATTTAAATCAATAATAGTAGATGAAGAACCAATATTAAAAATATTTTTATTTAAATTCTTAACAATTTTGTCTTTATAAACATTCTTTTCATTGCTTATTTTATTTAACAAGTCTGTAATTTTTCTCGTTTCTGTATTTTTGTTAAAAATAACTCCTATCTCCTCCCTATCAGAAACTTCAATGGGAATATGGAGTGATTTTGCAAAATCTGTATTTAAAATCTTTTTGGGAGCATCTAAAAACACTACTGGTCTTTTAAATGCATATGCAAATTCAAAAGCTATACCTGACCAATCTGTAAGTAAAAACTCTGATTTTTCCATTGCTGAGTAATTATTGCTATCTACGCTGGTTATAAAATTATCAAAGTCTGAAAAATTTTTGGTAAATTTAAAAAATTCCTTTTCGAAGCGTTTTAGATATTCCGGATGAGGTCTAAATGTTACTTTAAAATCATTTTTTACTATTTCTAAGATAAGTTTGGTGTAATTTTCTTCGTAATAGTTTGGGTTTTCAGGGTACCATGATGGAGCAAATAATATATTTTTTTTTAAAAATAAATCTTGTTTTGCATAAGATAACAAATGGTCTAGATACGGATACCCACATTTTACTAACTTATTTTTAATCCCTAACATATTAAATTTTTCATTAAGTTCATTGATATGATGATCTCCAACACAGCAAATTGTGTTATAATTATTAAATGCTTTATTTTTATAAATCATATTGGTGCTTACAGCTGAATGAAAAATATATACTATATTTTTAATTTTTTTTGATAATTTGAGTTTATGATTTCCAAAATCAGGAGTTGTTAAGATTAGATTGTTACATACTAAAGTAGATATTATTGTTAGTAGTAAAAAGTTGCCATTAAAAACATATGTTTGTTTTTCTAAGTTTAGTTTTGACACATTTTCATCTTTTGATTTACATAGATAAACAAAGGATTTATCTTTTTTTTTTAATTGTTTTAAGACCTCATAAAAGTAAATTGAGTACGTATTGCTCTCGCAATAGATAAAAGTTTTTTCCTTAAGGAATAAAACTTTAAAAAAAACTTTAAAATCATGAAAAAAGTTTAAGATTTTTTGAAAAAAATTACCTATATATCCTTTTAAGAAAATAATGCTAGTAACGATAGACGCAAACAAAATTTGCACAAAAGCACTTATTCCTCCAGGGTCAATATAAGCATGGACATGAGTTGTTACAAAAAAGTACAACAAAAATAAAAAATTAAATTTTTTGAAATTTATCACTCTTAAATATTCCTAATTTTTTTAAAATTATTTTTTAATTTTGAAGAGGAAATATTTTTTGTATATTTTAGATCTATTACTTTACCCTTCCACGTTCTCATTATTTTTTTCAAACAAGATCTTTGATACGATTGTGGACCTTTTTTCCAATCATCGCCATGAATGAAATAGTTGAATTTATATTTTTTGGCAAATTCAACGTATTTTAGACCAGCAATTGGAATTATTAAATCAACATATTTTATACTTTGTAAAATTGTTTTCCTATCTTTATAACGCATAAATGGTAATTTTTTTTTATAACTCTTTATACCCTTGTCTGTCATTAACCCAACAATAAGTGATCCATACTTTTTTGATTTTTTTAGTATATTAATGTGACCATGATGAATAATATCTGCGCTCATGGGCACGAATACGTGGGGTCTTTTTAATTTGATTCCAATTCTTTTTGACATTAATTTTAAAGTAATAAATTTGTAACAATTAGACTTTATTTATATATAAATAATTTAATATGAAAATAAAAAATAAATATTTAAGTAGTCTTAAGTTTCGAAAGGTTTTAAATGATCTTAAAAGACGACCTGCTGATGCAGCAAAAGATCTAAATATTTCTGAACAAAAAATAAATAATATTTTAAATGGAAAAGAAGACCTTGATATGGCCTTGATAAATAAAGCAATATCTATTTGGCCAATTAATCATTCAGATTTATTTCCAATAATTGATGATACCACATCAGGTTATAAAAAATTTAACAAAAAAAATTCAGATCAAACCTCGAGGGTAATGTATCGAAAAGGAAGAGAATATTATAATTATAAAGATACCGTTATGAGTAAAGTATCAACTTTCAGGCCCGAGTGGATACAAGAGTTGGTCATCGTTAAAGATAACAAACCAAATAATCCTGATGTTGTTTATAATAACGGACACTTTCTACATCAATTTACCTACTTTATTGGTCCGGTAAACTTTTATTACATAGATAAAAATAACAAAAAGAAAGTTGCAAAAATGAATACAGGCGACTCCATGCATATATCTCCGTATATACCGCATAGTTTTACAACTAGAAAAAATAAGGAAAATAAACTGGGCCTTATACTGGCTCTTACCTATTCGGGTAATATTGACAGTGATGTATTAAATGAACTCTCAGCAATTGGTAAAGAATACTCTAACAATTTTAATTTAAATTTTTTAGACAAAAAAAATATTTTTTTTAATAACTTAAAGTATTTTTTAAATATTGCATCAATAGATGAAAAGTTTTTTGAAAAAAAAATAAAAATTAACCTAAATAAGCTCAAAAGAAATTTTCCATCAATGAAAATAATAGAAAAAATTTCTAATTTCCTTAATGTAAACGTTAAAGATCTTATTCCCCCTACAAAATTTGAACAAGTCAAGATACAAACTTATAACAAATCAAAAAAGTGGAATTTAGCAAAAAATAATAAAGATATTTATAAAATTGTTGAGCTGACTAACGTTTCTCAATTACCTTGTTCAAAAGCGATTGAGCTAGAGGTACTAACTGATGTAAAGCATTCTCTAAATTTTGAGATTCCGTGCCATCAATATATTTATAATGTCGGCAAAACAAGTTGTACTATTAATTTTAAAAACAAAAATGAGAGATTAAATCCAGAGGATTCTATTTTTATAAAACCTAATGTTAGACATAGTTTTAGTAAGAGATCGAAATTACTTATACTTAGAATTGCAGGGAAACTACATAATGACAACTTATATCATTTATCGACCTTATCTAAAAAAAATTACAGTAGGTTAATTATCGACAATAAACCTTGGTTCAATTAGTTTTTAATTTCAATTAACTTTCCATTTTGTTTATCAAAATCATTAATGTAAGCTTTAATAATTACGTTAGCGACTTTCTTTGCTGTTAAAAAATTTTTACCTTTTAAATAATCTTTTCTAAATTCATTAAAAATTTTTGGATTATTTAATTTTAAAGAATACCAATACTTATGTTTCAACAAGATTGGGCCAGGCAAGAAAGCAGTGAAAGAAATGTTTGTATTTTTAAACTCTTTTGCTGCAAGCTTAACATAGGTGTTTAAAAAAGATTTAGAGCAAATATATGGTGCCGCACCACCATATTTTTTTATGTCAGGGCCAAAATCTAATGTGCTACTTGAAGATATATGTACAACATTACATTTTTTTTTTTGTTTTATAATATCAGGTAATATTAAATTATTTATTTCAATGCTATGCCCCACATTAAAATAAAAAACTTTATTCCATTCCTGAATTGGAGATAATGTTTCTCGAATACCTAGTGCTCCTCCTATACAATGAATTATAATATCTGGATTAATTTTTTTTAATTTTTTTCCTAAATTTAAATAATTTTTTTTTTTTAAAACATTCCATTTTAAAAATCTTATCTTTTTTTTAATTTTTTTTTCATCAAATGAACGTGACAAAACTGTTACAGAGAAATTCTTTTTACAAAAATAATTTACTAATTCTAACCCAATACCTTTACTGCCACCTGTAATCAGTATTTTTTTATCTTTTTTATACATAAATTTATGATAATGAACTTTCTTTATACAACTATTACATAAATATAATGATAATCTACAAAAAAAAATGAATTATAACATTGATATTTTAAAAAAAATTACAAAAGAAATTAAGTTAAATGCATTTGATATGCTTAATAAAAAAGGTGGTGGTCACTATGGAGGATCATTTTCATGTGCGGAGATTTTAACGAATATATTTTATAGTCAAAAAAAAGATAAAGATCATTTTATATTAAGTAAAGCTCACGCAGGTGTTATTTACTATTCTATATTAGCAAAGAAAAATCAGATACCAACAAAGCTTCTAAAAACCTACGGAAAAGAAAATAGTAAGCTAGGCGTTCATGGTGAGCATGATCTAGTTAATGCAATTGAATTTTCGTGCGGGTCTTTGGGTCATGGATTGTCTTATGCATGTGGCCTCGCTTTGGCAATAAAAATTAAAAAGAAAAAAAAGAAAATATTTGTTTTAATTGGAGATGGAGAATGTCAAGAGGGTTCTATCTGGGAGGCAGCTATGTTCGCTGGTCACAATAAGTTAGGAAATCTTGTAGTTTATTTAGATAATAATAAAAAACAATCTAGCGGTAAAGTAAGTTCAATAATGAATATTGATCCAATAAAAGATAAATGGAAATCGTTTGGTTGGAATGTAATTAAAATTAATGGCCATTCACATAGACAAATTTCAAAAGCGTATTTAAAAGTAAAAAAAAATAAACCAAATATTATTATCGCGGACACTGTAAAAGGTAATGGTATTAAATTTTTTGAAAAAAAAAATAACTGTCATTATGATAGACTTGATAAAGATAAAATTAAACAAGCTTATAAGGAACTATTATCGTGAGAGATGCATTCGCAAATACACTTACTAGCAATATAAAGAAAAATAAAAATCAATATCTAATGATCGGCGATACTGGATCAGGCTTATTTGATGAGATTGAAAAAAAAAGACCTAATCAATTTATAAATGCGGGTATTGCCGAAGCAAACATGGTTACCGCTGCGTGTGGTTTAGCTGCATACGGTTTTAATGTTTTTGTGTATGCTATAGGTCCCCATGTGGTGTACCGAGCCTATGAACAAATTAGAAATGATGTTTGCCTAAACAATAGTAATGTAAAAATAATCTCAATTGGATCTGGGCTTCACTATGCAGATCATGGCCCAACGCATCACTCGACAGAAGATTTTGCAGTGTTGAGATGTTTACCTAATATTAAAATATTGTCACCGTCAGGTGATCATGAAGTTGAACAAATGACCAATTATTTATCAAAATTAAAAGGTCCCGCCTATCTTCGTCTTGGTAGAGGAAACGACGATTTATTTAAAAAAAAATTTAATATAAAAAAAGCGACAACTTTGAAATCAGGGGCTGATTTATCTATTTTTGCAACAGGTGCCTCTGTAAATGAAGTTTACCAGCTAATTGAAACAAAATTTAAAAATAAATCAGTCGAACTCATAAATATAAGTACAATTAAACCACTGGATCAAACAACGATTAAAAAGTCGTGTATAAAAACAAAGAATGTACTGGTTATAGAAGAACATCAAAAGTTTGGGGGATTGACAGAAGCAATATCTTCTATGATTTTAAACAATAATATTACATTAAGGTCATTTCATAGTGTTGCTGTTGATGATGTCTTTTGTACTTACTCAGGAACTTACGATGGTATTAAAAAGAAATTCAAGATTTCAAAAAAAGACATTGAAAACAAAATATCCCAAATTCTAAAATATTAAATTTAAGATTTTTTATTTTATCCAAGAACTAAAATTTTTTCAGTGCATAAATCAAGCCAATTGGGTTATTAGTACTG
>CESF01070764.1_pt1 | contig 27394 bp, 25 predicted proteins | sample 356331 | NCBI WGS metagenome assembly CESF01 (sample SAMEA2621779, study PRJEB7988) | marine metagenome | biome: marine biome (ENVO:00000447); feature: surface water layer (ENVO:00002042); material: "saline water (ENVO:00002010), including plankton (ENVO:xxxxxxxx)" | depth 5 m
ACAAGTTGTTGATTTCTATAAAGTGCAAATATTTTCCACTCTTTTTGTTCAATTGAGCCTAAATATCTGTAAGCATAAGAGCTTCCAAAAGGAACTCTAATCTCCATGATTTCACCCTGTTTTAAACCAATATTTTGAGCAACTACAGGAATATTTGGAAGTCTTTCAACCATTCCATTTGCAAGAACTTCGATACCTTTATAAACATTAATATATTGGTCTTTAAAATCCAATCCCCAATAATCTAGTACAGTCATTTGTAAATTTTGTTTATGACTTCTAATATTCTTAGTTACATTAATCATCTCATCTTTTGAATTAAGAGCAATTAATACTTCAGTATGAATATTTTTATCTAAAACCATTGCTAATTTTGATTTTGATGTCGGATCAAACTTATAAAATGTAAAATTCGAAGGTTTTTGAACAGGTAGGATAACATCACTCATGTATATAATATCATAAGCATTATCGCCAGTATTTGCTTCTACGATTCTGTGCATTAATTTTTTTGCAACAATACCGTCTAAAATAATCAAGATTTTTTTCATTTGGACATTATATCTTTTTTAAATTAATAACAGCAGAAATAAAGCTAATTTTTTACTTTACCTCTTGACCTATTAATTTATCAATTTTTGCTAAAGATAGTAAATAATCATGAACATATTTTAAATAATCAGCTTTTACATAAGATTCTATATATTGAGATTCTATTACTTTTTGTGGAGTAATAGCATCAATTTGATAGCCTCTTATATTCAATTCTCTACTATCACGTGCTAGTTTTTTAGCTTTTTTTAGTGTTTGAATTTGTTTAAATCCAAGAAGAGCATTATTAAGTTCATTTTTAATTTGTAGAGCAACACCCTCTTTTAACATATCTTGTAATAAATATAATTTCTTTTTTTCTAACTTCTTTTCATTTACCATATTTGTTGTTTTAAAACCATCAAAAAGTGGAATTTCAGCCGCAAATCCTACATTCCAAGAGTTCTCTTTATTATCAGATAAGTATCCAAATTCATAAGAGTTATAAGTATGAGAAAGTTCTCCTAGTAAAGCAACACTTGGATAATGACCAGCTTTTTGTTCTTTTATTTGTTCTTTTGATATTTTTAAAGCAATATCCATTTTTCTAATATCGCTATTTGTTTTATATGCATCTTGAACTAGTTTTGATAAAGAATATTTTGGAGGTAATAGTTCATTATTCGTATATTTTGGATTTATTTCACTATCCCATGATAACCCCATAGCATTAGCTAATGCTGATTTTACCATAAATCTATTTGCTTCAATTTTAGCAACAATTGATTCTATTAAAGCTACTGTAACTTGAATAGATAAATAATCAGTTTTCTTTACATTTAAAGAATCACCACTTTCATAAAACTGCTTTGTTAAATCAGAAACATAATTCATTCTATCAAGTGTAGATTTTGCAATTTCATATAACTCATTTGTTAAGACATATCCATAAAAATATTTTTTAATATCATAAACAACTGCTAAATCATTTCTTCTTATTGTATTCATTGCTAATAATTTATTTAATTTAGCTTGCTGTATTACTGAAGATATTTTTCCACCTGTAAATAAAGGATATAAAAGGTTTAATGACCCCTTTACTGTATCTCTACCATATGCAGTAGTATCCATATCCGCATCTAATGTAAATATTGGTGTTCCGCCATTTATTGCAGCTAATCCATATGCTAAACTATCAGGTAAAGTAAATTTACCTCGTTGTTGATAAACAACATCTTCTTTAAGTCTTTGTCCTACAACCATTGCATTTATAGCTGGGTAATTTGCACTAAGTGCTTGATTATATTGAACCTTTGCAATTTCTAAAGCAACTTTTGAAATCTTACTTTGATGATTGTTTTGTAAAGCAATATTTATTGCTTCTTTTAATGTAAACTCTTTTGTTTGAGCAAATATTATACTTGAACATAATAATAAAGATAATAATAATTTCATTAATTTCCTTGTCAAATTTATAATATTAAAGTATAACTAAAAAATGCAAAGAAATAAATAATTAGAATAAAGCAACTTAGAAAGCTATGTATAAAATTAATAATTATAAATTTATATATTAATCAACTTTAGATATAATTCTTTTAATTTAAAGAAAGGTTACTATATTTAATGGAATTTAAAATAGACGCAACATCACACCACAAAACTAGAGCTTGTACAATTAAAACAGCTCATAGTACAATTCAAACACCAGTATTTATGCCAGTTGGAACACAAGGAACAGTTAAAACTCTTGATGCAAATGACATGCTAGAAATGGGTGCAAAAATCATCTTAGGAAATACATACCATTTATACTTAAGACCAGGAAGTAAAATAGTTAAAAAATTTGGAGGACTTCATGGCTTTTCAAAATTTCCTAACTCTTTTTTAACAGACTCAGGAGGCTTCCAAGCTTTCTCACTTAGTAAAAATACGAAACAACATGAAGATGGAATTATGTTTAAATCACATATTGATGGAAGTAAGCACTTCTTTACACCACAAAGTGTACTTGATACTCAGTATGATTTAGGTTCTGATATTATGATGATATTGGATGATTTAGTAGCCTTACCAAATACAGATGAAAGAATTGAAAAATCAATTCAAAGAACAACTTCTTGGGCACAAGAAGCAATTACTTATCACAAAGAACAACAAGCAAAAGGTATTGGAGTTAATCAAAATATTTTTGCAATTATCCAAGGTGGAACTAGTAAAAAATTTAGAGAAATGAGTGCTACACAATTATGTGCAATGGAAGATTATGATGGTTTTGCAATTGGTGGGTTAAGTGTAGGGGAACCTAATGCTGATATGTATGAAACGGTTGAGTGGACTACTGACTTTATGCCAAAAGATAAACCTAGATATTTAATGGGTGTTGGAACTCCTGAAGATTTAATTGAAAATATTGAACGTGGTGTTGATATGTTTGATTGTGTAATGCCTACAAGAAATGCTAGAAATGGAACACTTTTTACATCATTTGGAAGAATAAATGTAAGAAATGCCGTATTTAAAGAAGATGAAGGACCTATTGATCCTTTATGTGATTGTTATACATGTAAAAACTTCTCAAGAGGGTATTTAAATCATCTTTATAGAGCTGGTGAAATGACATACTTTAGATTAGGTTCAATGCATAATATTCACTACTATTTAAATCTTATGACACAAGCTAGAGAAGCTATTTTAGCTGATAACTGGATTGAGTTTAAAAAAGAGTTTTACGCTAAAAGATCGTAGATTAAAAGAAGATTTTTTATTTTTATGTTAAAATGAAAAAATATTAGAAATTATAAGGAAGAATATGACTGTTGATGATAACTTAATTGCAAAACTATCAAAACTATCTAGTTTAGAAATAGATGAGTCAAAAAAAGAGAATTTAAAAGCAGAACTTGCTGATATTATTAATTTTGTTGAGAATTTAAAAGAGATTGATGTATCAGGTATTGAAGCAACATTTAGTACAATTGAAGGTGGAAGTCCACTTCGAGAAGATGTTGCTAGTCAAGATTTAGAGTTATCAAATCACATTTTAAAACATGCACCAAAAAGTGAAAATGGGTACTTTGTAGTACCAAAAATTATAGAATAGGAAGAAAGATGTTAAAGGTTTATGGAATAAAAACCTGTGACTCTGTTAGAAAAGCCTTAAGGTTTTTTAAGGACAACGAAATAGAAGTTGATTTTTTTGATTTTAAAAAAGAATCACCAAGCTCAGATCTAATAGACACATGGATAGAAAAATCTGATTTAAACTTACTATTTAATTCTAGAGGGACTAAATATAGAACTTTAAAATTAAAAGAGTTAAATTTAGATGATAATGGAAAAACAGAATGGTTAAAAAAAGAGCCTATGCTTTTTAAAAGACCGGTAGTTGAATATGATGGAAAAGTTTTAGTAGCTTTTAATGAAGATATTTATAAAGAAACTTTTTTATAAAATACTTAATCAATAAAAAAGGGGAAGTTATCTAACTTCCCCTTTTTTTATATCTAATAAAATATATGTTTATATAATTAAATCTTTTCTAGCTTCTTTAAGTGTATCAGCAATCATAAATGATAATTCTAAAGCTTGATCAGCATTTAATCTTGGATCACACTGAGTATGATATCTAGAAGCTAAGCCCTCAGTTGTAACTGCTGAACTTGCACTTCCTGTACACTCTGTTACATCTTGACCTGTCATTTCTAGATGGATTCCACCAGCATAAGTTCCCTCAGCTTTATGGATTTGGAAAAATTGCTTAACTTCACTTAATATTGCTTCAAAATCTCTAGTTTTATAACCATTATCAGCTTTAATAGTATTTCCATGCATTGGATCACATGACCATAATACATTTTTACCTTCTCTTTTTACTCTTTCAAGTAATTTTGGATAAAAATCTCCAACTTTGTTTGCACCCATTCGTACAATTAAGTTAAGTCTTCCTGCTTCATTTTCTGGATTTAAAGTATCAATTAATTGAATTAATTCATCTTCTTTCATAGATGGTCCTACTTTACATCCAATAGGGTTTTTAATACCTCTAAAGTATTCAATATGAGCATCTTTTAAATCTCTTGTTCTATCACCAATCCACAACATATGAGCAGCACAGTTATACCAATCACCTGTTATTGAATCTTTTCTTGTTAAAGCTTGCTCATAGTTTAATAATAATGCTTCATGTGAAGTAAATAGATTAGTTTGTGCTAAGTTTGGCGTAGTCTCACTTGTAATTCCACAAGCTTTCATGAAATTAAGAGCTTCTGTAATTTTAGAAGATACCTCATCATATTTTTCACCTAAAGTATTATCTTTTACAAAATCTGTATTCCATAAATGAACTTGATTTAAATCAGCCATTCCACCACGTGAAAATGCACGAAGTAAATTCATTGTTGCAGCACTTTGATTATATGCTTTTAATAATTTCTTTGGCTTTGGACCTCTAGCTTTTTCAGAAAATTCAATATCATTTACAATATCTCCTCTATATGAAGGTAATGAAATCCCATTAACTTCTTCAAAATCAGAAGATCTAGGTTTTGCAAATTGTCCAGCTACTCGTCCTACTTTTACAACAGGACAACCACCTGAAAATGTCAAAACAACTGACATTTGCATCATAACTTTAAATAAATTTTTTATATTGTTTGCATCAAATGAAGCAAAAGATTCAGCACAATCTCCACCTTGAAGTAAAAATGCTTTACCATTTACAACATCAGCTAATTGATTTTTTAAATTCAAAGCTTCACCTGCAAAAATAAGTGGAGGATATGAGCCTAACTCTTTTTCAACTTTTTTCAACTTTTCTAAGTCTGTATAAGTTGGTTGTTGTTTTATTGGAAAATCTCTCCAGCTATTTGGTTGCCACTTCTTCATTTTTTGCCTTTTTCTTATATTTTTAAAATGTTATCCAAAAATATCTTAATGAAATTAGATATTTTTGTTACTAACTTGTAATCTAGATTAATAAGTATGTTAACTTAGTTAATTAACTTTGCTAATAAATCTTTAAATGAAACTTTGAATGCATCTAAACCTTGCGTTAAAAGGTCAGTATAAACTTTTTCCATATTAACTTTTTTGTTTTTTATTTCTTCAAAATATTCATTACACTCTTCTTCACTTATAATTTCAGTCTCTTCTTTAACTCCATCTTTTAACCAATCTTCAATAGTTGATAAAGGTGCAGTATTTACAGAGTTTGGAAAGATTAGATTATCAATATAATAACTTGGAGCTAATTCATTTCCCTTAACACCAGTACTTGCAAATAGTGTTCTAATATTTGAGTTTTTAAACTTATTAATTTCATGATAACACTTAGTAGCATTTATAATACCTAATTTAGATGCTTCTAAATTTTTTGTAATAAACTCACCATCACACATTCTGTCAAATCTAGAAACAAAAACAGAAACAACTGCTTTAATATCTTTATTTGATTCTATAATACCTTCATTAAGTGCTTGTGCACATTTAATAGCTTGCTTTGGAGAAAAAATTAATGTTGCATTTACGTGAATACCTCTTGAAGTTAATTCTCTCATTGCAATATAACCAGCATCAGTTGCAGGTACTTTAATCATCACATTATCAGCATTTATTGAAGAGTGTAACCTTAAGCCCTCTTCAATAGTTCCTTGTGCATCATCACATAGTAAAGGGTCAACTTCAATAGAAATAAATCCATCATCTGCATCTTCTTTATGTAAGGGTGAAAGTAACTCAGCTGCTCTTTTAATATCAGTTAGTGCTAACTCTTCATAAATTGTTTTTGCATTATTTGCTTGTAACATATCAAGTTGTTGTTTATATGCAACAGAATTTGAAATTGATGATTCAAAAATTGCAGGATTTGATGTAGCACCTTGAATAGTTTTATCTTTTATTATCTCTTGAAATCTATTTTCTAAAAAGTCTCTTTCTATAAAATCACACCATAAAGAGTAATTAATATCTTCTTTTAAACTCATCTATTTTCCTTATATTTTTTCTAAAATTTTTGTTAAATCTTTTTCATCTATGATAATATTTGCTTCTTTTTTTAATACATCTCTTGCACAAAATGCAATTCTTGTATCAGCATGAGCAAACATAGATAAATCATTAGCTCCATCACCACATACTAAAGTATCTGCACGAGTAACTCCTAAAAGTGATTGAAGTCTTTGAATCATATCACCCTTTGAGTGAGAGAACATCATATCTCCACCAACAAGTCCTGTTAAAATTCCATCTTTTTCATGTAAAACATTTGAAAAGTCTGCATCAAGTCCTAGTACGTCTTTTGCAGGACTAGTTCCTATTCTAAATCCACCTGAAAAACAAACTACTTTGTAGCCTTTTTCTTTTAATGCTGGAATTAATTCTTTTGCACCTTTCATTAATGGTAATTCTTTACAAATATCAACAGCTTTTTTATACTCTAAGCCTTTTAATAAACCTACTCTTGTAGTTAAAGATTCAAAGAAATCAAGTCGTCCAGACATTGCCTCTTCAGTTATATGTGCAACTTCTTGCCCTATTCCTAACTCATCTGCTAGAAAGTCAATTGTCTCTCCATCCATAAGTGTTGAATCAAAATCAAAAACAGCTAATTTCATTAATTTTCCCTAGTTTTAGTCTTTTAAGGATATAATATTATCTAAATTAAACTAAATATACTAAAAGGATTGTTTTTCACTATGTTTGAAACACTACTACAAAAACTTCAAGAAGATAATTATTTAACATTAGAAACAACACCACAACATGAACCATCTATGCATAATATTATTGAAAGAATTAAAAAATTTAAATTACAAAATAAAGTAGATGGGTTTTCTTGTACAGATAATCCACTTGCAAAATTAAAATATAATGCACTATTTGCATCCCTTAAATTACAAATGGAATTTGAAAAACCTGTTATTGCAACTATGAGTATGAGAGATAGAAATAAAATTGCTTTACAATCTGATTTATTAGGTGCTAGTGATTTTGATGTACGTGCTATTTTAGCACTAACTGGAGATCCTGCTAAAATGAGTGATCAACCACACTCAAAAGGTGTATTTGAATCAAACTCATTAATGCTTTTAAAAATTATAAAATCTTTTAACTATGGAATGGATTTTGCAGGTCATCCTTTTAAAATTGAACCAAAGCAAATATTTCCTTTTTCAGTTGTAAACTCTTATGCAAAAAACTTCGCAACACTAGAAAAGAAAATGCATAATAAAATACAAAATGGTTCTTTAGGAATTATTTCTCAACCTGTATTTGATATTGATAATGCAAAGAAATTACTTGAGTCATTTGATAAAGCAAAAGCTGATGTCGAAGGTGATAAGAAAAAATCTCAATTAATTTTTGGATTATTCCCTATTACAAAACTAAGAACTGCGCTATTTTTAGAAGCACAAGTTCCAGGTATTCATGTGCCACAATACTGGATTGACCAACTTGAAAATGCTCATAAAATATCACCAGAAGAAGAGTATAAAGTTGGAATGCGTTTAAGCCAAGATATTTATAAAGAAATTAGAAAAATTCATCCAAAAATACATTTAATGACTGCTAATAGATTTGATGTTGCAAATGAAGTAATTTCTTGAGTCTAGCTTCTATTGATGTGGGTCTTAAAAGAATTGGAGTTGCTATTTGTGTTAGCTCAAATATTGTAACACCAAAAGATGCAATTTTAAGAAAAAATAGAAATCAAGCTGCACGAGATGTAAATACTTTTTTAAAAGAGTGGGATATCAAAAAACTTGTAGTTGGATATCCTAGTTCAAGTGAAGATATGCAAAAAAGAATAAAACATTTTGTAGCACTTTTAGAGTTAGAAATTCCATATGAACTTCAAGAAGAAAATATGAGTTCAATTGAAGCAGAAGATTTAATGAAAGGTGATATTAAATACAAAAGAGATGGAAGAATTGATTCTATTGCTGCTAAGATTATCTTAGAAAGATATCTTGGCAGACAATAAATATTTTTTTACCCTTTTATTCCATCCGCTCTTGGATTTAGTAAAAAACTATAAAATACTTTCATATAAATAGCAAAGGGAATTGCCCAAAGTATTGAAGAATAAAGATACATTTCATGTGTATAGTTTTCAAAAAACGGTATTAAACTTCTCATACAAGTAGCTAATACTATTAAAAACACCATCATATTTGTATAAATATTTACTGTTAAGTGTCTTCCAGAGTGTATATATCCAATTATCATCATAATAACTAAATAAGACAAGCCAATTCCCCCACTTGTAATAAAGTGTCTAAAGTGATTGATTGCATAGAAATCATCGTTTAATAAATCCCATCCCATTAAAGCGTATCCTATGCTTAGTAAGATTGGAATTAGTGCTAAATATATTACATAGCCTTGATTTAAGATGAATTTATCTTTTAAAATATAATCACTTGTAAGAGCTAGTATTGAAGCAGCAGTTGCAAGTCCTATCCATCCTAAAGCACTATTTTGTGGATATAAAAATTCTACAATAGTAAAAATAGCTACACAAAAAATAGCAAGATTTGTTAAAGGTGGTCTTGAAATATAAATATCATCAATACCCTTATCTTCCATCAACTCATTTACAGCTTCCATGTTTACTCTTCTTAAAGCAAGTAAAACTAGGATTACAATTGCACCAATTGCTACAGTTAAGATAGAAAGTCCATTTGTACTTGCAAAGCCTAACATTGATGCAAAAAACCATACTTCAATTGCTAAAATAACTATTAAGCTATATCCTAAACTTGCATGTCTTTGAAGTGGATCTAAAACTGCTTCTTTTGCAAACCACAATAACCAAACAAGCATTCCAATATTTAAAATTGCAGCTAAATAAATACCTGTAATATCAATTGTCCAAAAACTAATACGACTTAAAATCCATAAAACAACTATAATTTTTAATCTTCGTCCAACAAAAGGAACCATTCCTGGAAAAAGTTCAGGTATTCCTGTTGTTAAAAATGCCATAACTCCAGCTGTTAATATTCCAAATAACATTTCATAAATATGCCAAGTTAAAGTGTCATTCATAAAAGGTATACTTAAAACTCCACTCCAAACTAATCCCCATAATATCATTGAAATTACCATATAAGGAGCTAGTAATAAAAATACAGGTCTAAATCCATATGCTAAATAAGGAGGTATATTTTTTTCATCAGGATAATACAAATAGTGATTTGTAGCATGTAAAGGCTGCTCTTTATTTAATTTATTTTCATTTAATTCATTTGCCATTATTTAAATCCTATTCCTTGTAGTTCAAAAGTATTTATAATAGTCTCATCTTGCAATATTTTTGCAGTTTGGTTATAAACAAATTTATCATCTCTACTTTCTTGTGCTAAATCATAAGTAAATTCTTTTATTATATGCCCAGGATCAGCTTCTAGTAAAAGTATCTTATCACTTAGTCTAATTGCTTCCATTAAATCATGGGTAATAAATAAAATAGTTAAATTTTTCTCTTTTACCATTTGGATTAAATGTGCTTGCAATTCCATTTTTAAACCTATATCTAAAGCTGAAAAAGGTTCATCTAAAAAAAGCAATGAAGGTTCAACCACTAAAGCTCTTGCAAAAGAGACTCTTTGTTTCATTCCTCCACTTAAATCTTTTGGAAATTTATCAAAATCTTCTTCTTCTAAACCAAACTTTAAAGCTATTTCTTCAGACATTTTCTTTGCAATATTGGCTTTAGTACCTTTTGCAATTAGTCCAAGTGAAATATTATCAATAACATTTTTCCATGGTAGCAGTCTTGCCTCTTGAAAAGCAAAAGCTGAACTTGTAAAAGAGTTTTTAATACTTCCTTCTTCAACATCAAGAAGATTTGCACATAAGTGCATCAAAGTAGTTTTTCCACCACCTGAGGGTCCAACTACAGATAAAACCTCGCCTTTTTTTATAGAAAAGTTTATATCTTTTAGTATTTGTGTAAAACCAAAGTTATGATTTAATCTTTCTACTTCTAGGCTTTCCACTTCTTTATTAATTGCATTATTTAGATTATTTGCTTCTTCTAGCTTCGCCATAACTCAACCTCTCTTTTAATTGGTTCTAAAATAATATATTCAATAAACATCAGTGAGCTAATCATAATAGTAACCAGTGCTAAAGCTGTTGGAGTGTCAAGTTGGCTTCTAGCAACTGCAAGTGAAGCTCCAATACCATCTGAAGTTGCAAGTAATTCAGCCATAATAACTATCTTCCAAGCCATTCCAAGACCACTTACCCAAGCTGGGAAAATATAAGAAAAGATATGTGGAAAATAAATATCCATAAACTTCATATGCCAAGGCAGATTAAAGCTATCCGCCATCTCTTTTAAATCACCCTCTAAAGTTCTAGTTCCTTGTAAGGCTCCAACAAAAATAATAGGAAAAGAAGCTATGATAACTGTAAAGATAACCGTTTCATCACCCATTCCAAACCAAATCATTGCTAAAACAATCCAAGCAATTGGAGGCATTCCCATTAAAATAGTAACAATAGGTCGACTCATCATAGAAGCTGTTGCAAAGAAACCTGCAAGAAGTCCTAAAATAGAACCAAAAATTAAAGAACTTCCAAAACCAACTCCTGCTCGATATAAAGTAGTTTTTATCTCTTGGATTACTAATTCATCTTGAAGCATTAAATATAAAGTTTGAAAAGTTTCTAGTGGTGAGGGAAGTACAAGATTTCCATAAACTTGATTTCCGACATCCCATGAAGCAATGAAAAGAAATATTGCAGCAATTGCTCCCCAACCACTCCATAAATATGCGGGAAAATCTTTTAATATTTTTATAATAAATTTCACTAAAAGTCCTTAATCTGTAGTTTTATCATTACGATAAATATGTTAATGATAATCATTCTTAAAATCTTATCTAAAGATATTTATTCTTTCCTTGATTAATATCAATATTTACATTGTTTATATATAAAACACAATTTGAGAAATTATAACAACACAAATCATCAAACTAAAATATAGATAATGAAAGAAAGGAGAAAACCAAACTATATGCGTAAACCTCTTCATAATAACAGGCACAAAATAAAAGCCAAGTGCTACTATTAAACCTACAAGAGCTTTAAAAAATAATAATATTGTAAAAGCATCTAAATGAAAACTAAGTAAGTAAAGCCCACTAATAATAAGAAATATATTATTAATTTTTATAATATTTCTAGCTCTTATTCCTATCATCATATCAATCTTTTGATAAGCACTTTTATCATATGTATTTTTTAATACAGGCATTATGAATGTTCTAAAACTCACAACACCTATAAAAAAAATCGCTGATAAAATATGTATAATTTTTGCTGTGATAAATAATGTCATGATTACTAGAAGTAAAAACTATCACTAGGTAGTTTTCCACCTATTGTCTTAGGATTGTTTTTTTCTAATAATTTATAGAAAAACTCTAAATCAGCTTTTGAATCTTGTGCGCTTACTGTATTTAGTTGCACATGTTTAATACTCTCTTCAACTCCTAATTCATCAAGCATTGGCATTTCTTCAACAACCATTTTTGCAGCTTCTTTTGGATTGTTTTTATACCAGTTTAATGATTTTTCATACTCTTCATTAAATCTTTTTATTACCTTTTTATTTAAAATCATATCTCCAATAACAGACATACCCGCTTGTGGAACTTTTGCTTCTACATTAAAAACTTTCCCCCACTCATCTTGTAAATCAGCACTTCTGTATAAATCAGGTGCAATTAGTTTTAAAGGAAATGAACCTGTTTTCTTTAAAGCAATTGAAATTGCAGGTTCTGCTAAAAGTGCATGATCAACTTGTCTTAAAATTAAATTTTGCATAGCATCAAAAGGATTACTCATATATTTGAGTTTAAAATCTTTTTTAGGATCCATTCCTTGAGCTCTTACAAGTTCTTCAAAAATAATATCAGGCATATCAGCTCTAAAAGGCATTGCTATTTCTTTTCCTTTAAAGTCTGCAAGAGTTTTAAGTGTTTTATCTCTTGTAATCATTCCTAATATCCCCCAAACTGAAACATTCAGAAGTTTTATATCTACACCTTTATTATGAAGATTTGCTGCTACATTTATAGGAACTGCAATAAAGTCTGCTCTATTTCTTAAAGTTAAAGCTCTTAATTCATCTGGATTTTTCCAAAGTTTAAATTCAACATTTTTTGCAATGTCATTTAACGCACCTGTTTTTACCATATGGATAAGTGGATGAGAAACAGAAGCAACTGGACCACTTAAAACTATTTTTTCTAGTTTTTCGTCTGCATTTATATTTACTACAAGAAGTAAAGCAAATGATATAATTATCTTTTTTAACATTTTCAATCCTTTGTTTTTTTGAATACTAATACAAAACATCTTAAATTACATTTAATTATAATAATGATTATCGAAATTATATTAATTTAAGAAAACTATTGCTAGTATTCATCATTGATAATCAATATCACATTAAAGGAAAAAAATGCATAAGAAAATATTACTTTCAACAATCACTTGTCTTAGTTTACTTACTAATACCTACGCTGCACAATTAGAAGAAATCAAAGTTACAACTGCAACAAAAACAGAAAAATCTATAGATGGGGTTAGTGCTTCTATTATAGTTATAAGTAAAGAAGATATAGAAAAAACAGGTGCTTCAACACTAGATACTGTACTTAAAAAAATACCTTCTATAAATGCCCAATTTGGAAACTTTCCACATCCAAGTGCAAAATCAAAAGCTTCTATTTCACTAAGAGGTGTTGGTGCTAATGGAACACTTATCTTAATTGATGGGAAAAGGTTATCAGCAGAGACTGAAAGTCCTTATGAAATGACAAGAATTTCTGCTTCTATGATAGAGAGAATTGAGATTGTAAAAGGTTCTATGTCAACTTTATATGGTTCTGATGCAATTGGTGGTGTAATAAATATCATCACAAAGAAAATAGATCATAATACTACATCAATAGATATGAAATATGGTGCAAATAAAAATAATGAAGCTAGAAATAAAAATATTAATTTTAACACGATGGGTAAAAATGAAAGCATAAAATATAAAGTTTATGGTTCTATAAATGATACAAGTCCATTTACAGTATCAAAATCTTATTCACAACAAGCAACAGATCCTACAAGTGGTGCAGCTAATAATGCTCATGCTTTGGATAATATAGCAGGAAAACAAGCTGTCACTTATAGAGATGAATCTACTGTTAAAACAATTGGTACAAGATTAGAAAAAGATTTAAGTGATGATTTAAAAATAGGAATGGATTTAAACTATTTTATTGAAAATACTGAAGGACAATATATGGGAAATGCAAAAACTACAAGTGGTGGTCTTGCTTTAATTAAAAATACTCCTGTAAATTCAAAAGATAAAAATAGAAGAATTGATGCTTCTTTTGATTTAGATTATATTATAAATGATGATTTATCTATAGATACCAAAGTATATAGATCTTATTATAAAAAAAGAAATGAAACTGATCCTATTAATTTTTCTGGTCCAACAAATAAAAAGTTTAGTGCAAATGTAACAATAGATACACTTGATTCAAATTTAAAATATGCTTTAAATGATTCAAACTTTATTACATCAGGAATTGAATATAGAAAAGAAAAGAGAGAATCAGGAGCAATAAATCCAAATCCTGCTTCAAGTGAATTTATTACAAAAACTATTGAGTATAAATCTCTTTTTGTACAAGATGAAATTGAATTTTCTGATACATTAAATGCCACAATTGGTGCAAGATATGACAATATTTCAAATGCTGAAAATAAAATCACGTTCCAAGCAGGAATTATAAAAAACTTAAACGATAATACAAACTTAAGAGTTAATTATGCACAAGGATATAGATCACCTGATATTGCGGAGCTATATGTTGTTTCTCCTTTGTTTAAAGACGGTAAAAGATTTGGTTCGGATGTTATCTTTGGACCAAAAACTACAGCTTATGATTTAAAACCAGAGCAATCAGAGACTTTTGAAGTTTCATTATCTAATAGATTTAATTCATTCACATCGGAGCTTACATTATTTAACAATAAAATAAAAGACAAAATTTCATTAGTTTCTTATGGTTCAGGAGCAGCTAAATATTATACTTCTGAGAATCTTTCACAAGTGGATATAAAAGGAACAGAATTAGCTTTAGGATATGATTTTAGTGATAATTTTGATATAGGATTTAATCTAACTTATTTAAAAACAGAAAATGAAAGTAATTCTAAAGAGCTTACATACACGCCAGACATTTCTGCATCTTTAAATTCAAACTATAAAATTACTCAAAACTTAGCAACAAATTTAATGCTTAGATATATAGGGGAGCAATATACTGATACTTTAAATACTACAAAAGCAGATTCATATAATCTTGTTGATCTAGGTGCTAGTTATAAAATCAATAAGCATGTTCAAGTATATGGAGGAATTGATAATATCTTTGATGAACAAATTGATGAAGATTTAGGTACAAATATTGGAACATATTTCTATACAGGTTTAAAAGCTACTTTCTAACACTCCCAAAAAGCATGATGAATTATTTCAAGATGTTATTTACAACAGCTATTGCAAATCCTTCATCATGTGTTATTGAAACATGAGATTCTTTAATATTAAACTTTTTACGTACCTTTTTTTTATACTTTAGTTTTGGAGCACCTTTAGCTGTCTTTGTAATTTTTATATCATGAAAAGAACAATCAGCTCCAATTCCTGTACCAATTGCTTTACTAGCAGCCTCTTTCGCAGCCCAAAAACCAGCAGCAGTTTCGGGTCTTTTTACTAATTCTATTTCTTCTTCACTTAAAAATTTTTCATAAGCTCGTCTACCAAACTTTTCATACATTTTCTTAATTCTATTTATTGAAGTTATATCGATACCTGTCATTTTTAACCTAATTTTATTTATTGCTAAAAAGCAATGTCTTTAAATTTTCAAACTTCTCTTCTATTTGAATAACTGATAAGTTTGATATTTCTACTGCTTCTAGTTCCTCTAGTATTTTACAAGCATTATCTAAAGCAACATTAAGACATGAGTTTTTTAAATAATGTGCTTTTTGTGATATCTCATTTTTATCTTCATTTTTAATAATATTTTCAAAATCCTTCATATCTTTTACAATATTTGATTTGAATTTATCTATTATTTTTATTGCTATATTTTCACTCATTCCAATCTTTTTTGCAACAAGTTCTATATTAATGTCTGTAATAGCATATTCTACAATATCATTGCTTATCACCTTTGTTTTTTTAATCACTTTTTTTTCTAAATAAGTAGATAAAATCTTTACAAGTTCTTCATTTACAATAGGCTTACTTAAATAAAAATCCATTCCTGCTTTTAAGTATTTTTGCTTATCACCTTTTATTGAGTTAGCAGTTAGTGCAATTATTGGTGTATAGTTCTTATTGATTTTTTCATACTCTCTTATTAATTTTAGAGATTCTAAGCCATCCATTATTGGCATATTTATATCTAAGAAAACTAAGTCAAACTTTTCTTCTTTATATTTTTCATAAGCTAACTTACCATTTTCTACAATACAAACATCTAAACCTAAATCTTTAAGTATCAACTCTATTAATAACTGATTATTTGTATTATCTTCTGCAACTAAAACCTTTGCATTAAAAATATACTCTTGATTTTCTTTCTCTTTTGTTTTTTCTATTGATTTAGCTTCAGCTAAAATATTAAATACTTTTGAGCCATAAATAGGTACATCTAAATAATAATCCATCAAAGGTTTCATTATATTGTTATTGTCTATTTTTTCCATATTTCCTACATATACTACAGGACAATTAAATCTTTTTTTTCTTCTTGAAAGTTTTTCAAAAAACTGTGGGTCTCCAAAACAAAAGATTAAATCAATATATTCACTCTTTTCAATATCTTCATCATTATCATGAATTACTCCAAACTCTTTAAGAACATCTTTTAAATGATTTCTAATATTTTCTTTATCGTTAATAATATTACATAGTGCAAAATGATATTTTAACTTTTTCTCTTCTAAATTTTCTTTTGATACTTGAAGATCTAAATCAAAATAGAATCTACTACCTTCATCTATTTGGCTTTCAAGTTTGATTTCAGAACCAAGCATTTTTACAATACTTAAACTAATTGCTAAACCTAAACCAGTACCACCAAATTTTCTTGAAATTGATCCATCTGCTTGAGAAAAAGGCTCAAAAATTTTCTTTTGATCATCTAAAGATATACCAATTCCCTCATCTTTAACAGAAAATTCTATTTTTGCAATATCATCTTCTAATTTTATTAATTTTACTTCAAATAAGACTTTTCCATCTTTTGGTGTGAATTTTATTGCATTACTTAAAATATTTGAAAGTACTTGCTTTAATTTTGTTTCATCACTTGTTATAAAATTTGGTATTTTACTATCAAATAAATATACAAATCTGATATTTTTTTCTTTTGTAGTAATAGAGTATAAATGTACTATTTGTTCTAAAAAATCTCTAAGATTAAATTCTGTTTTTGAAATCTCAAATTTTCCACTTTCAACTTTTGAAATATCTAAAATATCATTTATTATATTTAATAATGCAGTTGCACTCTTTGAAATAATATTTGCTTTTTCTTTATCTTTTTTTTCTAATTCTGATTTTGCTAATATATTTGAAAAACCTATAATCGCATTTAGTGGTGTTCGTATTTCATGTGACATATTTGCAAGAAATTGAGATTTTGATTGGTTTGCTTTTAAAGCTTCTTGCTCTGATAATTTTGCCTTGTTTGTAATTTCTTCTAACTCTTTACTTTTATTAAGAATTTGCTTTATAACAAAAATTCCAAGTAATAAAACAATTGTCATTACAAAAAAAGTAAATAAGTATTCAAGTTTTCTATAATAAACTTTCTCTTCTTTTATATTATTTTCAAGTAAGTCAATATTTTTTTTACTATCATGTAAAAGTCTACTTGCATTCTCTTTCATTCTAATAAACAAAGTAGGTAATTGTTTAAAAAAAAGTTTTACTTTAAATATCTCATCTTCTGATATTTCTATATTTTTATTTGAAGTATATGCAAGTTTAATCTTCATAATATCTTCCATTTTTGAAAGTTTAAGAGTTAGCTCATCAAGTTTAGGAAGAAGATCTATTGATTCAAAAGTATAATGTTTTATTGAATTATCTACGTTAAAATATACTCTATCTGTAACTATTTCAGCTTCTAGTAGATTTAATTTTATATGATTATTAAGAGTACCACCAACTTCTAAAACTCTTATTGCATTTTTTATATCTTCAATTTCATCATTAATTTTTTCTTGAATAGGCTTAATTGCTCTAATTTTTGTAATAAGTCCCATCTTATAATAATTAGTTTCAATTGAAGCAATTTCTTTTAAAACATACTCACCTATTTTATATCTTGAATACTCATTTTTCACATTATAATCAAGTGTTTTTACAATATCTGAGAATACATTATGAATTATGATAATTCCAACATACCCTAAAAAGAAAGTTATTATTAAAGCCGTTAAACCTTGATATATTGTATTATTTTTTAACATCTAAAGCTATCTTTTCAAAGTTATTTATATCATTAATATCAAGAAAACCGTATTTTTCAAAAACTTTTCTTCCCTCAAGTGAAGAAGCATAATCCATAAATTTTCTTGTTAATTCTTTATTTGTAGAAGTTTCTAAAAGATTCAATACAAGTGCAGATTTATTTGTATATTTATCTTCTAGTACTAAAGGTTCAACAAAGTTTTTATTTCCATCCCAAAATGTAGTAGCATGCCAATTTAAAATTAAATCAGCTTTTCCTTCTTTAATAGAATTTATCAAATTTCTTGAATCAGAAGCCAAAAATAGAGTATTTAAAATTGCTTTTTTATATAATTTATTTTTTACTAAAACTTTTTTAGAAGCTTTTCCTACACTGCTACTTTGGTCATTTCCTAAGACTACATTTAAATTTTCATTCGTAAGTTCACTAAGTGATGCTTTTATATTTTTTGGATTACCTTTTTTTACAAGTAATGAAAGTTTATTAAAACCTACAAATTTTGAATCTAATAAAAGCTTTTCTTTTAAATATTTAGTTCTATATGACAAAGAACCAGGAAGATATAAATCACCTTGATTACTTGATTTTATACTATTATATAAATCTTCACTTCCACCTTGAAGAATATTAATTTTACAATCATATTTTTTTTCAAAATTATTTGATAACTCTTTAATTGGATTAACCATTGTAATCCCTATATAAAAGAGAAGTTCAGTTTTTGCTTTTGCATAAGAAAAAGAAGAAATTAATATCATAAAAACAAAAATAACTTTAAATGAGCTCATACATGTAACCTTAGTTTTTAACTAATTATACCAAATTATAGGTTAAGTTAACAGTTGTTATATTGTATTTTAAAAGAAAAAACTATATTATATATAAAAAATAACCTACAAAGGCTTTCTTGTGAGTTTTGAAAATATGAATATTGTTTCAATCGATGATAATGAAAATAATCTTTTTTCTATTGAAATAATATGTAATGATATGAATTTAAATGTAAAAAGTTTTATGGAACCTCTTGAAGCTTTAATGTACTGCTTACAAAATAATGTAGACATGATATTGATAGATTACATGATGCCAAATATTAATGGTTTAGAATTTATTGAAGAGTTTAGAAAAAACAAAAAAAATATACCAATAATAATGATTACAGCAGCAGGAGATGACGAGAATATTCATAAAAAAGCTTTTGATTTAGGAGTTAGTGATTTTTTAAGTAAACCTGTAAATGCTCTAGTTTTTGAAGCAAGAGTAGAAAACTTATTATCAAACTATCAAAACAAAATATTATTAGAATCAAAAGCAAAACTGTTAGAAAGTGAAGTTGAAAAAGCCACAAAAGATCTTATAAAAAGAGAACATGAAACACTAAAAATTTTAGGAAAAACTGCTGAATATAAAGATCCAGAAACTGCATCTCATGTTGCTAGAGTATCTCATTATTCAAAACTTTTAGCAAAAGAGTATGGACTTAGCGAAAAAGAGCAAGATTTGATATTTCATGCAGCTCCATTTCATGATTTAGGTAAAGTAGGAATTGAAGATAAAATTCTTTTAAAACCTGGTAGATTAGATGAAAATGAATTTGAAATAATGAAAACTCATGCTTTAATCGGATATGAGATTTTAAAAGATTCTAAAAGTGATTATTTAAAAGCAGGTGCAACTATTGCATTACATCATCATGAAAAATTTGATGGTTCAGGTTATCCAAAAGGTTCTAAAGCAGATGATATTCATATTTATGGAAGAATTGTTGCGATTGCTGATGTTTTTGATGCACTAACATCACATAGACCATATAAAAAAGCTTGGGATTTCGAAAAAGCCTTAGAGTTTCTACAAGAAGAGAGTTCAAAGCATTTTGATCCTGATTTAGTAGATTTATTTGTAAAAAACATAGAGGAAGTTAGCAAAATTTATAACTCATTTATAGAAGCATAAATAAATATACTAGGATATTATTTGAAAAATTTAAGTATTAAAATAAAGCTAATTTTACTTTTTATTGTTATAAAAATAATTCCTTTACTTCTCATTGCATATATTGCTTATATTGGAGTTCTTAACCTCGAAAAATATGTACAAAATAGTACACGTTATCTTTTTAATAAAAATAAAGAAATTGTTTTAAATACTGCAAATGCATCTATTGAAGATAGTATAAAAAACTTAGACAAAAAATCTCAATATGCTATAGAAAAAATATCCTTTGAAATTGCAAGTAAAGTTGCAGATTTTTTATATGAAAGAGATAAAGATATACTATTTTTATCAAAAATCCCTCTAAATAATGAAATTCTTAAGAGCTTTTATACAACAAAAAATAGAGATATAATAATTCATGAAGATTATATTTATGATGAAAAAAATAGTAAATGGATAAGTTCAAAAGTACCTAAAAAGGTAAAAAGAGAAAATGAAAAATCCGTATTAAAAGATAATGAAAAAGAGTTTAACTTCACAGATCCTCTTATTTTACAAAAAAAATCAATTCCTATTTATAAAGAAGTTTCATATTTTAATTTAAGAGGAAAAGAGCTTTATAAAATATCTCAAATTGATAAAAACTTAAAAGATATTTCAAATAAAAACAATACTTATATTAATTCAGAGACTTATTTTAAAGAAATTAAAAAACTAAAAAAAGATGAAATATATGTTTCTGAAGTAATTGGAGAGTATGTAAAATCAAATGTAATTGGTACCTTTACAAAAGAAAAAGCAAAAAAACTAAATATTGATTTTAATCCACAAAATCATGCTTACGCAGGAAAAGAAAACCCTAATGGAAAAAAATTTGAAGCAATAGTAAGATTTATTACACCAGTATTTAAAGAGAACAAAAAAGTAGGATATATTTCACTTGCCTTAGATCATGAACACTTAATGCAATTTACAGATACAAAAGATCCAACAACTGCAGATCCAACACAAAATATTTCTGATGCAAGTAAAGGAAATTATGCTTTTATGTGGGATTTTGAAGGTAGAAATATTTCACATCCAAGAGATTATTTTATAGCTGGGTTTGATAAAGAAACAGGAAAAAGACAAATGCCTTGGCTAAGTTCTGATTTAGCTTTAAAGTTTGAAAACTCTAATAAAGAGATAAATGATTTTCTAAAAGACTATCCTACATTTGAAGAACAAAGTTTAAAGAAAAAGCCAAATATTCCTCAACTATTAAAAGATGGAAATGTTGGCTTGGATTGTCGTTATTTAAACTTTGCACCTCAGTGTAAAGGCTGGATGGAATTAACACAAAATGGAGGATATGGCTCTTTTATTATCTATTGGAGTAAAGTTTGGAAACTATCAACTGCAGCTTCTATTCCATACTATACAGGCAAATATGGAAAAACAAAAAGAGGTTTTGGTTTTGTTACAATTGGGGCGAATGTTGATGAGTTTCATGCAGCAGCAAATAAAACAAAAAGTAATGTAACAAAGATTTTACATAAGCAAACTAATCAAATGCAAGAGATTGTAAATGATAATAAAATTGAAATTGAACAATTTATTAACTCATTAATTAATGAATTATCAGTAATTACATTTATAATGATAGTTCTAATAATTATAATTGCACTTTGGATTTCTAATTATATTACTTCAAAATTAGAAAATATTTTACTAGGTACTAAGAAATTTTCAGAGAATGATTTTGAATATAGAATTCCTATAACTTCAAATGATGAAATAGGAAAACTAGAAAACTCTTTTAATAAGATGGCAAGTAGTATAAAATCCTTATTACAAACTCAATACAATGCCTTAGAAAAAGCACAAAGAGCAGATGAGGCAAAATCAACTTTCTTGGCTAATATGTCACATGAAATAAGAACTCCTTTAAATGCAATAATTGGTTTTTCTGATTTATTAAGTAATTCAAAACAACTAGCCAATCAAAATCAGAAACAAGCAGATATTATAAATAGTAGTGCAAATTCACTGCTTGTAATAATTAATGATATTTTAGATGTATCAAAAATAAAAAGTGGTAATTTTAATCTTACTTATGAAAAAAGTGATATTTATTTTATTAGTGAGCATGTAATAGAGTTGTTTTCTAGAAGAGCTAATGAAAAAAATATTAAATTAGTTTTTGATATAGATAAAGAGGTTCCTTTATATATTAAGACAGATGGCTTAAGATTAAAGCAAGTTTTATCAAATTTAATTAGTAATGCTATTAAATTTACTCCTGAAGAAGGAACTGTACATATTAGTATTTTACTAGAAAAACTTGAAAAAAATATAGCTACTTTAAAATTTAAAATTGAAGACTCTGGAATTGGGATTAAAGAAGAAAAACTACAGTCAATTTTTGATCCATTTATACAATTAGATAATAACTCAAATAAAAAATTCTCAGGAACAGGCTTAGGACTAAGTATTTCTAATCATATTATTAACTCTTTAGGTTCAAAAATAGAAGTTCAAAGTAGAATAAATGAAGGTTCAATTTTTAGTTTCACCTTAGCTTTTGAAGTTTGTGAAGATAGTGATTTATCACAAAAAGAGTTTATCTCTAATATTAAATTTAAAATTGATAATAAAGAAGATAAGTTATTTGAGTATATAAAAAGATATATAGATTTATTTGGAAACATTAATAATGAAGATAAAAACTTTGATATCTTACTTACTTGCTTTACTTCTGAAGAGAAGTTAAATACTCTTAGAGAAAAACATCCAAATAATACATTATTAATTCTTGTAGAAAATGAAAATAGCATTCAAAAAATCAATAAACTAAGAAATGAAGAGATTATATCACTACCTTTTTATCCATCAAAATTAAATGATTGCTTACAAAATCTACTTAGCAAAAAAAATAAAGTACAGTTAGAAAATAAAGAAATTATTGAAAAACAACAATACAAAGGAAAGATACTTGTTGCTGAAGATAATTTGGCAAATCAAGAACTAATAAAATATATACTTGAAGATTTTGGTTTAGAATTTAATATAAAAGATAATGGACTAGAAGCTTTAGAAGAGTACAAAAAAAGTAAATACAGTCTTATATTAACTGATATAAATATGCCAATTATGGATGGGATAGAAGCATTCAAACAAATTAGACTATATGAAAAAGAGAATAATCTTGAAATTACACCAATAATTGCATTAACTGCAAATGCAATTAAAGGAGACAAAGAGAAGTTTCTTAATATTGGGATGGATGATTATTTAAGTAAACCTATAAAGATAAAAGAGCTTAAAAATATATTTGAAAAATTCTTAAAGCAAGAATCAGCAAAACTGACTAAAAAAACATCCTTTGATAAAAATAAAATTATCAATAAACTTGGGATTAGTGAAAGTATTGTTGGTTTGATTATTAATAAATTCAAAGAGAATATTGAAAAAGATATTAAAGAATTAGAAGAGAATATACAAAAAAAAGATGTAGAGAATATATCTTTTAAAGCTCACTATATTAAAAACTCTTGTTTAAATGTATCATTAGATGATATTTGTAAATCCTTAGAAAAACTAGAGAATAAAAAGTTAGAACATAAAGAAAAAGAACTTTTATTTAAAGATATTAAAGCTTCAATAAAAAGCCTATTAGAATAAAATAACATAACAAATGGTAGAATACCCTTTCTTATAAATATATATTTATATAGTCTAGTTATTACAGGAGAGTAAAAGTACTTGAAATTATTTTTTAAAAAGATTTTATATTTACTTGTTATGCTTTTTATTATTAGCCTAATATCTTTTTTAGCAATTAATTTAGCTCCTAACTCTTTTTTTGCAAGTGGTGCATTAAACCCTAACATAACAGAAGAATCTGTAGCACAATTAAAAGCAATTTACGGTCTTGATAAACCCTTATATATGCAATTTTACTCATGGGTTATAGCAATAATCCAATTAGATTTTGGGATATCTTTTGCTAGTGGTTCAATGGTAAAAGATGAGATATTAACACGAATACCAATAACTTTAATTATTAATATAATATCAATGCTTCTAATCTTTGTCTTATCTTTATACCTAGGAATTAAAGCAGCTTTAAATAAAAACAGTTTTTTTGATAAATTTACAGGTCAATTATCACTTATTAGTTTTTCAATGCCCTCTTTTTATCTTGCACTTTTAGCTGTTTTAATATTTTCAATAACTTTTGAGGTTTTACCAATTGCAGGATTACATTCAGTTCCAGATGATGGAAGTTTAAATTACTATTTAGATTATGCTTGGCATTTAATTTTGCCAATTACAATTATTGTTTTTGGAGGAATTGGTAGTTTGACTCTGTATATTCGTTCACTTACAATTGAAATACTAAAATCTGATTACATATTTTTTGCACGTTCTCGTGGTCTAAGCAATAAACAAATTTTAAGATATTATATTTTACCAAATTTATATCCTCCTGTTATTACACTTTTAGGACTTTCACTTCCAGGAATTATTGGAGGTTCAGTAATACTTGAAACTATTTTCTCAATAGATGGAATGGGATTATTATTTTTTCAAAGTGCCTTAAGTCATGATTATCCAGTGATTATGGGAATATTAATTATTGGAGCATTTTTAACATTAATTGGAAATATGATTGCAGATTTAGTTCTACTTAAATTAAATCCAAACTATGATGGGAAATAAGAATCTTATTCCCTATGATTATAGGGCTTTAATTACTTGGGGAGTAATTGCTAGTTTTTTATTTACATTTTCTCAAACTCTTTTATCTTATTCTTTAGTTTTTGGTATTGTATTTATAACTCTTTTTATATTTCTTGGACTTTTTATTGATTACAAATTAACAAAAAAACAAAACCTATTAATGCAAATTAAAAACTTTACTTCCATGCAAATATTTATTTTTAAAATAGCTATTAGTATTTTTATTTTTATGAGTATTTTTAGTATCTTATCTTTAAAAATAGATGAATATAGTTTTGTTTATACTTTATGGATTTTTATAATTTCCATATTCTCATTAATTCTTTCTTACTTAATAAAAACAAAAATTTATGAACTACACGCAAATGTATTATTTTTAACTTCTATATTTTTATTGTTTCTATCAATGTTTCTAAATTCAGAACAACTTAGATTTTTTAGTCAAATACTTTGTATTATAGAAATTGGTTTTGGATACATATTAATAGGTATATTAAAAAATATTGAAAGTAAAACTCAAAATTGATATAATCTCAATTCTAAAATAAGGATGATTTTTTGCAAATATTAAAAACTATTGAACAATTACAAAATATACGAAAAACAATAAGTTCAAATGTTGGTTTTGTTCCAACTATGGGAGCTTTACATGATGGACATATTTCACTTATAAAAAAAGCCCGATTAGAAAATGAAATAGTAATTGTTTCAATTTTTGTAAATCCTACACAGTTTCTTCCAGGAGAAGATTTAGATGCATATCCTAGACGTGATGAAGCAGATAAAAGAATATGTGAACTTTGTAAAGTTGATTATTTATTTATGCCTGAAATTTCAACTATGTATTCAAAAGAAGAAGTTTTAGTAAAAGCTCCAAATAAAAGCTATATTTTAGAAGGACTTACTAGACCTGGACATTTTGATGGTGTCTTACAGGTTGTTTTAAAACTATTTGGAATTGTTCAAGCTACAAATGCATATTTTGGTAAAAAAGATGCGCAACAACTTTCATTGATTTCTCAAATGGTAAAAAATTTATTTCTTCCAATCAATATTGTTCCTTGTGAAATAGTAAGAGAAAATGACGGATTAGCACTTAGTTCTAGAAATGTATACTTAAGTACTGAACAAAGAAGTGAAGCATTATTAATCTCAAAATCCTTATATTCAGCAGGAGCTTTAGTAGCTAAAGGTGAATTAAATACAACTATTATAAAAAATAAAATACTTGAGATTATGAAAAACTTAGATGTAGAATATGTAGCTATCGTAGATAGAGAGTTTAATGAAATAAATAAAATTGAATTAAAAAATAGTATTATTCTAATAGTAGTAAGATTTGGGAAAACAAGACTATTAGATAATATTTGGCTTTAGTTTTCAATATTTTCTTTTAATCTTTTAGTGCTTTTACTAAAAGGTTTTTGAAAACTATTCTATCTTCATCATTTAAATTTGCAAAAACTTTATTTTCTTCTTGAATAACTGCTTTTAATGTTTTATCTAAAATCAGAGCACCTTTTTGTGTTAATTTAACTAATTTGCTTCTTTTATCATTACTGTTATGTACTCTTTCAATAAACCCTTTTTCTTCAAGCTTTTTTAGAACCTTTGTCATCCCACCAGAAGAGAATAATAATCTTTCATACAGTGCAGTAGGACTTAAAGTACAATCAACTCCTCCAGACATTTTTAAAGAACCTAAAACATCTAATTCACTATTTGAGATATTAAATTTCTGTTCTTGTACTGATGTAATTGCATTTAAAAGTTTCCCATATAACATATAAAAAGGAACCGTTACATTTATAATATCATGATAAGTATTTGGAGATTTAATTTTGTGTCTTTTAATATCACTATCTAATTCTTCTATTTTCATAAATTTATTATACATAAAAAATAAGATTATAACAAGTGTCTTTCTAGAAAGATATTTTTAAGTTTTTCTATGATATATTTTTAATTATAATAATTTAATTAAGGATAAAAATATGAATTTAAAAAAATTAACACTTGTTTCAGCACTATTAGTTTCAACATTATTTGCAGGTACTTATAATGTAGATAAAAGTCATTCAAATATGGGATTTAAAGTTAAACACTTAATGATTTCAAATGTAAAAGGAAACTTCAATGACTTTACTGGTTCATTTGAATATGATGAAAAAACAAAAAAATTAGTATCTTTAAATGGAGAGATTCAAACAGCTTCAATTAATACTGACAATGCAAAAAGAGATGCACACTTAAAAGAACCAGAATTATTTGATGCAGCTAAATTCCCATTAATTACATTTAAATTAACAAAAGTTGATGGAGATGATGTTTATGGTGACTTTACAATGAAAGGTGTTACAAAAAACATCAAGTTAGAGTTTGATAATGGTGGAACGATTAAAGATCCATGGGGAAATAATAGAGCAGGATTTGCTTTAAGTGGAAAAATAGACAGAACAGACTTTGGTATTACTTGGAATAAAGTATTAGAAGCTGGTGGATTAACTGTTGGAAACGAAATCAAACTTGATATTGAAATTGAAGGTATTCAAGCTAAATAACACTTTATAAATAAAGAATAGATAAGCTCTATTCTTTATTTTATCTTATATTAT